>PVML01003441.1_pt1 | contig 36053 bp, 32 predicted proteins | sample 1853371 | NCBI WGS metagenome assembly PVML01 (sample SAMN08533508, study PRJNA380276) | Human gut metagenome, whole genome shotgun sequencing project. | isolation source: participant 1, chromium library | host: Homo sapiens | collected 2017 | reverse complement strand
AACTCCGGTCCCATTGGAGGCTACCCAGGAGTTGAACTTCATCGGACTGACGCCGGAGGAGCAGAAGCAGCTGACCGATATGTATCCTTTCTATACGGCGGCTACCATGCCGGCGGGCTCTTACAAGGGCGCTACGGAGGACGTTCCCACTGTGACCGAGTGGAATATGCTGGTGTGCAGCAGCGAGGTGCCGGAGGATTACATTTATCTGATGACCAAGACGCTGCTGGAGAATAATCCCCAGCTTATGGAAATCCACAAGAGCCTGGAATATTGCACGGCGGAGAATATTTTAAACTACAATGTGCCGCTCCACGCGGGCACGGTGCGGTATTTGCAGGAAGTTGGCATCGAGGTGCCGGATGAGCTGATTCCGCCGGAGTATCAGAAGTAATTCCGGTATCCGACATATAAGGAGGGACTTGATGGATAAGAAACTTACATATCAGAAGGTGGTTACCGCGGTCTGCATGCTGGTGTCACTCTTTGCCGTGATCATCCATGTGGGGAACTATACCACGTTTACAATGCCCAGCATCCTGTTTTACGCCTGGCATCTTCTGATCGGACTTGTGCTGATTTTTCTTTATAAACCTCTGGGCGGCAGCAAGGAGCTGTCGCCCGGGATGCGGACTTTGTGCAGGGCGGTGGACTGGATTCTGATCGCTCTGACCGCAGTCGTGAGTTTTTACGTGATTTTCAATTTTGAGACCTATACCACCACCATGCAGAACAACATGATGACAAAGGAGCTGTATGTATTTGGAATCATCATCACCCTGCTGGTGCTGGAGGCAGGGCGGAGAATGCTGGGAAACGTGCTGCCCATCATCGCCATCGTGGCCATTATTTATGCGTTGACGGGCGATAAGATTCCGGGACTGTTCGGGCACCGGGGCTACAGCATGCAGCGGGTGGTTCTGGCCATATTCAGCGACCGCGGCGTCTATGGCACGCCCATCGGGACTTCGGCCACCAATGTTTACCTGTTCCTGTTGTTTGCGGCCTTTCTGTCCGTATCCGGGGCGGATATCATTTTCCAGAATATCGCAATCGCCGCGGCCGGCAGAAAGCGGGGCGGCCCCGCAAAAATGGCGGTAATCGCCAGTGCGTTTTTCGGAACCATTTCCGGGAGCTGCGTGGCCAATGTGGTGAGCACCGGCGCGTTTACCATTCCCCTGATGAAACGCAACGGTTATCCAAAGAAGTTCGCCGGGGCGGTGGAGGCGGTTGCGTCCACCGGCGGCCAGATCATGCCTCCCATTATGGGAGCGGCGGCGTTCGTGCTGTCGGACGTGGCGGGAGTTCCCTACGCGGAGGTCTGTATTGCGGCGATTCTGCCCGCGCTGATGTACTATATCTGCCTGGTTAAAATGGTGGATCTGGAAGCGGTGAAACACAATCTGGCCGGGCTGAGTGAGGATGAGGTACCCAATTTGAAGGAGTCTCTGGCCAGAGGAATGAAGCTGTTTATCCCGGTCGGCGTGCTGCTGTTTATGATGCTTGGGTTGAAGACCACGCCCATGAAGGCAGCTATTTTTGCTACCGCTGCGATTCTGGTTACGGGAGTTTTGGATTCCAAAGACCGGATGACCGTAAAAGGGGTTGTGAACGGCGCTGTGGCGGCCGGAAAATCCCTCTGTTCCGTTGTGGCGGCCTGTTCCACTGCGGGAATTGTGGTGGCGGTGTTTTCCCTGACCGGCCTGGGCCTTAAATTCTCCAATTTTATTGTGCAGCTGGGCAGCAATTCCCTGATCCCCAGCCTGATTCTGGCCATGCTGGTGTGTGCGATCCTGGGTATGGGCCTGCCCACCACGGCGGCCTACATTGTCTGCGCCACCGCCATTGCGCCTGCGCTGACCGGGCTGGGACTGCCGATTCTGGCGGCCCACCTGTTCCTGATGTATTTCGCTTCCATCTCGGCGATCACGCCGCCGGTGGCGGTTGCCTCCTACGCGGCGGCCGGTATTGCGGAGGAAAATCCCATGAAGGTGGGGCTGCAGGCGGTGAAGCTGGGAATCACGGGCTTTATCCTTCCCTTCGCCTTCGCGCTGAACCCGGATTATATCACCTTCGGGTGGAATCTGCAGACGCTTCTGACCTGGATCTCCGGGATGGTGGTTTGTTATTCCCTGGCGATTATGCTGCAGGGATATGTGGAGAGCCGGATTACCGTGTTGGAGCGGTTGGCTTATCTGGCTGTGATCGTGTTAGCCATTACGCCGTATATGTTGAATTCCCTGATCGGATTTGTGCTGTTCGCCGCGCTGTACGGTTTCCGCAAATGGCAGGCGAAACGCGCGCCTTTACTGGCTTCCTCTTAGTATTTTGCAACATAGATGTGAGTATGGGCCCCGGGTGGTGATCCGGGGCCTGTATTCATTTTGGACGGAGAAAAAATAAGAATCATAAAGTTGATTATGTTGTATTTGATTTCCCTTTATGTTAAAATGAGGGGGTATAATTGAACGGAGTACAGAGGATAGACTGATGATGGCCTTCGGAAATAAGCCGAAGGAGGAACTATGGTGTGAGTACACTGGAAGTGTTGACATTGGTGCTCGTGATTTTCGCGGCGCTGACTTACATAGACAATCATCAGGATCGAAAATGAGCTATCCTCTACTGGCATAGAGGATAGCTCGTAACTGAAAATTACGCCTTATCCGAAGTGTCTTCATTGGACCGCAACTGTCCTTTGATTACTTCTAAGTAAATTATACAAGGGGTGCTTGAATTTTTCAAGTACCCCTTTCAAATTTTGCAGGACTTTTAGCCGTGGGCAGGCGGGGAGATTTTGCCGGAAAGCTTTGTTTTAAGGGAAAAAATGGCTGAATTCGCGGGCCATGTCTTGACGAACAACCGTGGAAAGATTATACTTAAAGCTATTGAAGTCAGGGCACGCCGCCGTTTCCGGACAGTCCACCACAGGAGGGACAAGCTGGGAAGGGCGGCATTTGCCCCGGGAAATGAGGGAATGAAACCATGTGTCAGAATTGTAAAAAGCCATATTATATCACCACGGCCATCGCATATGCCTCCGGCAAGCCCCACATCGGCAATACTTACGAGATCGTGCTGGCCGACAGCATCGCCCGCTACAAGAGGGCCCAGGGATGCGATGTGTTCTTCCAGACCGGAACGGACGAGCACGGCCAGAAGATCGAGGAGAAAGCCCAGGCGGCGGGCGTGTCTCCTAAGGAGTTTGTGGACAAGGCCGCTGAGGAGATCAAACGGATCTGGGACCTGATGAACACCTCCTACGATAAGTTTATCCGCACCACGGATGCGGACCACGAGGCCCAGGTACAGAAAATTTTCAAGCGTCTGTACGATCAGGGGGACATTTACAAGGGGTATTATGAGGGCATGTACTGCACGCCCTGCGAGTCCTTTTTCACTGAGTCCCAGCTGGTGGACGGCAAGTGCCCGGACTGCGGCCGCGAGGTGAAACCGGCCAAGGAGGAGGCCTATTTTTTCCGTATGAGCAAGTATGCACCCAAGCTGATCGAGCACATCAACGCTCATCCCGAGTTTATCCAGCCCGTTTCCAGAAAGAACGAGATGATGAACAATTTCCTGCTGCCCGGGCTTCAGGACCTGTGTGTGTCCAGAACCACGTTCAGCTGGGGAATTCCGGTAACTTTTGATCCCAAGCATGTGACCTATGTGTGGCTGGACGCGCTGACCAACTATATTACCGGGATTGGGTACGATTGCGACGGCGGCAGCACCGAGCAGTTTAAGAAGTATTGGCCTGCCGATCTGCATTTGATCGGTAAGGATATTATCCGCTTCCATACCATTTACTGGCCTATTTTCCTGATGGCCCTGGGAGTGGAGCTGCCTAAGCAGGTGTTCGGTCATCCCTGGCTGCTGCAGGGCGACGGCAAGATGAGCAAATCCAAGGGAAATGTGCTCTATGCCGATACGCTGGTGGATTTCTTCGGCGTGGACGCGGTGCGTTATTTTGTGCTTCATGAGATGCCCTTTGAGAATGACGGCGTGATTTCCTGGGAGCTGATGGTGGAGCGGATGAATTCCGATCTGGCCAATATTCTGGGCAATCTGGTGAACCGGACGATCTCCATGAGCAACAAGTATTTTGGCGGAGTAGTGGCGGACAAGGGCGCGGCGGAGGCCGTGGACGAGGATTTAAAGGCTACGGTTCTGGAGGCGGTGAAGAAGGTGGAGGTCAAGATGGAGCAGCTGCGCGTGGCCGACGCGATCACCGAGATTTTCAATATTTTCCGCAGAAGCAACAAGTATATTGACGAGACGACGCCCTGGACGCTGGCGAAGGATGAGGCGAAGAAGGACCGGCTGGCTACTGTGCTGTATAACCTGTCGGAGGCCATTGCCATTGGCGCGTCGCTGTTAGAGCCGTTTATGCCGGAGACCTCCGGGAAGATTCTGGCTCAACTGAATACCGGCAAGCGCGAGCTGGCGCAGATGGATGTGTTCGGGATGTATGAGTCCGGCACCAAGGTGACGGACAAGCCGGAGATTTTGTTTGCGCGTATGGATATTAAGGAAGTGATGGCTAAGGTGGAGGAGATGAACGCGGCGAATGCGCCGGCAGTTCAGACGGAAGCTGAGGCGGAAGAGAAGGCGGACGACGGGATTGATCTGGAGGCGAAGCCGGAGATTACTTACAATGATTTTGCCAAGCTGCAGTTCCAGGTGGGCGAGATTATCGCCTGCGAGGCGGTGCCGAAGTCCAAGAAGCTGCTGTGCTCCCAGGTGAAGGTGGGAAGCCAGGTGAGGCAGATTTTGAGCGGAATTAAGGCGTACTATTCTCCGGAGGAGATGGTGGGCAAGAAGGTCATGGTTGTGACGAATCTGAAGCCCGCTAAGCTGGCCGGGATGGTGTCCGAGGGGATGCTGCTGTGCGCGGAGGACGCTGAGGGGAATCTGGCGCTGATGAGGCCGGAGAAGGATATGCCGGCTGGGGCGGGGATTTCATGAGATAATTGGTGAGAAAATTGGAATAGTATGGAATGGGGGCTCGCGATGAGGGATTTTGGTCGCGGGCTCTTGTTTTTACGGGGGGGGCGGAAGGGGACGCGCCGGAGCGGGGCGCAGCGAAAGGGCTTCGCGGGACTGCTCCCCGGAGCGCAGGGACTAACGCCCGGGAAACACAAAATCCTGGGCACCGGCTCGATTCGCGGAGAAACTCTGAAGAGCTTTCTCCGCTCAGGCCGCCTGAAATCGTGTTTTGGAGAACACGATTTCTCCCGGGATTTTGCGCTCCCCGGACGTAAGTCCTTGCGGTCCGGGGAGCAATCGCCCCGCGAAGCCCTTTCGCTGCACCTCACTCCGGCGCTGGCGCTTCCGGGAGTGAGGGAGGCGGCGGAGGGATTTCCGGGAGTGAGAGGGGGAGGAGAGGGGATGAAAGTGGAGGATTGTTAAAAAATGGGGATTTGTCCCACTTTTGGGGTGGATTTTGTGGGGGAAGTGGGAGAAAACTTGCATTTTTTCTTGGTTTGGAGTATGATAGAGAAACACATATAACATAATGTGGGGTACGAAGGATGAACGGGAGAGTCAGAAGGAGACGGTATTCCAGACGGCCGTTTAATGGGCTGACGGGGAATCAGTTGAAGTTGATCGGGATGCTTGCGATGTTCGCAGACCATATTGGGGCTGTGGTGATTCAGTGCGGGATTTTGCATGGCAGGGATGCGCTGGCTTGCAGCGCGATTATTGCTACGGCTTCGGGGCAGAGATGGCTGTTAGTGGGGAAGGTCTGCCGCTATACGGGGAGACTGGCGTTTCCGATTTTTGCATTTCTGCTGGTGGAGGGATTCCGGCACTCCAGGAACAGGGCGTTCTATGCACTGCGCATAGGGATTCTGGCGCTGGTGTCTGAGATTCCGTTCGATCTGGCTGTTTATAATACGTGGTTTTATCCGGGGTATCAGAATGTGCTGTTTACCCTGCTGATTGGTCTCCTGGTGATGGAGGGGCTGGAGCTCCTGGACAATCTTTTTTTGCAGGTTGTGGTGATCGCGGGGGGCTGCGGGCTGGCTTGGGTGATAAAGTCGGATTACAGCGTGTTGGGAGTGCTTTTGATCGCCGGTCTGTATTGGTTCCGCCACAATGATGTGGGGCAGCTGGTGTGCGGCGTGGCGTTGTCCGCTGCCGAGAGTCTGAATTATTACTGTGTTTCCGCGTTGGCCTATGTGCCGATTGTGATGTACAACGGCAGACGGGGGGCGCAGGAGCTTCAATATTTGTTTTACGCGATTTATCCGGTGCATCTTTTGGCGCTTTATCTGTTTGCAGGGTGGATCACGGGAAGAGTGGGAGTTTAAGAGATGATTTTTGATACACACGCGCATTACGACGACGAGGATTTTGACGGCGACCGCCAGGCGCTGCTGGAGGGCCTGAGCGGGGCCGGTGTCAGGGCCGTGACGAATATTGGGGCCAGCTTGTCCAGCAGCAGGTCGACGTTGGAGCTGGCGGCCCGGTATCCGTGGATGTACGCGGCGATCGGCGTGCACCCCAGCGATACAGGGGAGCTGTCGGAGGATGGGATTGGCTGGCTGCGGGAGGCCGCGGCCGGTGAGAAAGTGGTGGCAATCGGCGAGATCGGCCTGGATTATTACTGGGAGGAGCCGGAGCATGAGGTTCAGAAGAAGTGGTTTTCCCGGCAGCTGGCTCTGGCGGGTGAGCTGAAGCTTCCCGTGGTGATTCACAGCCGGGACGCCGCTAGGGATACGCTGGATCTGATGAAGGCGGAGTGCGCCCGGGAAAATGGAGGCGTGATTCACTGTTTTTCTTATGCCAAGGAGATGGCCAGGGAATACCTGAATATGGGATTTTATCTGGGGATCGGCGGGGTTGTGACCTTTAACAACGCGAAGAAGCTGAAGGAAGTGGTGGAATACGCGCCGCTGTCCCAGATTGTGTTGGAGACGGATTGTCCGTACCTGGCGCCGGTGCCCAACCGGGGGAAACGCAATTCGTCCATGAATCTGCCGTATGTGGCGGAGGAGATCGCCCGGATCAAGGGCGTGAGCCGGGAAGAGGTGGAGGCTGTGACCTGGGAGAACGCCTTGAAGCTTTACCGGATTGATCTGTAAATAATTGGAAGAATGGAAAGAAACTGCCGCACGCGTGATCTGGAGAGATTACGCGGGCGGCAGTTGTGGATTTTAGAGCTCGTCATCCTCTTTCAGGATATGGTTTACCTCTTTCAGACCGATTCCACAGTCTCTGGCAATCTGTTCCGGCGCGCAGCCGCTTGCCGACAGGCGGAGAATCCGTTTGGTCAGAGCAATACCGCGTTCCATGCCCTGTCCGATACCCTGTTCCACGCCCTGTTTAAACCCATCCTCAACTAACATCTTGCCAAGTCTCGTCATCGCAATCATCTCCTTTACTCGTTCCAGTTCCCGGGCGTTCAGAAATTTGTCTGCAAAGGTATACAGAACGGCCTGCATTTTTTCCATCTCCAGCTCTGTTACGGCGGATTCTTCTTTTTGAAGAATTTTCAGGCTTTTTACAATCCGGTCCGTGGCGCTCAGCCGGCCGGACATCAACGGTGTGAGAAGCAGCGGTACCAAATCCGCTTTCCGCAGCTTCTCACCGCGTTCCTGCTTTTCTTTTAGCTGGGAAAATACGATGTCTGCATCCTGGTCCTGCATTCGGATGGCGCGCACCCGGTAAACGTTGATTCCTTCTGCCAGCTCCGTTTTAAGCCGCTCCACCCGGGAGGAGCAAATGACGCAGGTCGTGACCGCTACTTTGTGGGCGCGGCTGGTTGCGGCCTCATATTCCCGAAAACGCCGCAGGTCCTCCAGGGTGATGGAATCGCTCTCGAACTCCAAATGTACCCATCCGTTGTCCGCCATCACATAGTTAAAGTCCTGGTACATCTGACGTGCTTCCAGCTTTACCGACTCCGTAGGAGCGATCAGCGCAATGGCTCCGGAGATTCCCATTAACGGCATCAATTCCTCGCCAAAATACTGGGCCGCCGTCTTTAGCGCCAGATCTTCGTGATGAATCTCCTGTTTTTCTTTTTCCACACAGCCTCCTTGTTCTGCAAGCTGCGCGCAAACTCCTATCTACATTATAACAACGATTCCTGCACCAGGCAACCGGCTCTCGCGTTATTTGAATTGAAGATTGTCTCTCAACTGATTTTTCGTCCGATGCGGACGTGATTACCGACAGCCGCCGTTTGCGGCAAATTGAATGTAAAACGTGAAATACAGATTGGTTATGGTTCCGGCGGATAGGCGCTTGCACGCTCCCCGGCGCCCGGTGTTTCTTCAATATAGCACAGAAAACACCGGATGACAATACCATTTTTACTCCTTCACCGCGATCAGTATCCCTGCGGAAATGACCACGGCCCCGATCACAAATCCGGTGGTGATCTGCTCGTGAAGCAGGAGCACGCCAAGGACCGCAGAGGTCAGCGGCTGCAGGGGGTATAACATGGAGCAGGTGCCTGCGCTCAGGAGCTGAAGGGACTTGTTCCACAGCGTGTGGGCCAGGGCCGTGCAGATTACCGCCAGGTAGATGAGAGACAGCACGGCGGGAAGGGTGAAACGGCAGGGCGTTGTGCACAGTTCCCAGATGGAGGCCGGGATATTGAAGCAGAGGGCAATGGCCATGCCCACAAAGGCGATTTGGATGGGATCGTATTTGCCCGCCACCTTGCGCACCATCACTGAGGAGACGGACCAGAAGGTGACGGAGCAGATGGAGGCGGCGATGCCCGCCAGGCTGAGTTCTCCGCCGCCGACGCCGAGGATGGCGTAGACGCCCGCCACGGAGATAGCGATGCCCGCGATCCGGCGCAGCGATACGCGCTCTTTCAGGACAAGGGCCGCGATGAGCGGAATGAACACGGGATTTAAGGCGTTGATCAGGGAGGCCAGGGAGGCGTCCAGCAGGTTGGTTCCGATCAGCTGAAACCCGATGGATACAAAGTATCCCACGCCGCCGATGATGATGAAGTATTTCCGGTCCGCGCGCTCAATCTTTTTCATACCCTTTTTCTTCAGGATCACGTAAAGGATCAGCACGGAAAGGGCGTAGCGCCCTAAGAGGACCGTCAGGGGCGGGATCACAGCCAGCGCGTATTTTGCCACCACGTAGATGCTGCCCCATATGATAAATGTGATTACCAGATAGATGTAGCCCAGTCGTTTTTGATTCATATTCCCTACCATTCTTTCCTGGGATTTTATGTAAATACCCGCGGCCTTCCCGCGGCCGCACGCCACTCATCATAGCACACTTTTTTTCAACAGACAATATGCTGCGGACGGGAATTTGACGGGAATCTGGCAGAAATTTGGCAGATGGGAACCGGCGTTTTAGCAGCCGGGCGGATGTGGTATAATATGGAACCACCCTATAATTGCAAAAACAACCACAGACCGCCGGAGCGGCCGCCGTCCACCCCGGCGGATTTTGGCGTTCCCTGTAAAACGCGTCCCCTGCGCGTTTTGGGTAATATAGTGCAATTTGTTTCGCGATCTCAGTGAAAATTATTGAACTTGATAAACAACGGAAATTTATAGATAATATAGCCAGGTAAAAACATATGAATATTAGACAAAAATACGAATTGAAAATGTTGGCGGTTGACGGATATGTCAACATGACCAAAGTGGCGGAGATGTTTTCCATCAACCTGCGCACGGTGCGGTACGACATTGGAATTTTGAACGAGTTCCTGCTGCGGGAACTGGGGCGGGAGTGCATTTTCGTAACCAACAAGACGGCTCAGGTGGACGGGAATGTGAAGGAACAGCTGGCCGGTCTGGCCGAGGTGGGGGTGAAGGATTTTTACACCGACCGTCTGACCGGCGAGGAGCGGATGCTTTTGATCGTGTTTGACCTGTGCTGGTCCAACGGCTACAGCACCATCCAGGACATCGCGGACAAATATTTTGTCAGCCGGACCACGGTAAACGCGGATATGGTGGCGGTCAAGGAGTATTGCCGGAAAAACGGCATATATCTGATCAGCCAGCGGGGAAAAGGACTCTGCATCGACGCGGACGAGGTGGGCAGACGGAAATATCTCTCCAAGGTGATCCGGGATTTCACCGCGCTGACGGGGGACCGCACAGACTGCGACCGGTCTATTTACGCCCAGTGGTTCGAGGAGGACGGCCTGAACAAGATCAAGGCCATTGTCACGGACGTGGAGGAGGCGTTTGCAACGTACCTGGACGATATCGCTTACGAGGCGCTGGTGATCCACATCGCCCTGTCCATCAAGCGTTTCCGGCTGGATGAGGAGTACGGTGAGCCTAAGGCCGCGGATCGGATTGATCGGGACAGCCTGCAGTATCAGATGGCCCTGGAGATTGTGCGGCGCGTGAACGAATGCTTTCGAATACGTCTGCCGGACGCGGAGATATCCTACGTGGCGGTTCACATGGGCGCCAAGTCCAGCGCGATCACCAAACAGGAGGCAAGCGGGGACGTGCTGCTGGAGTTTTACTGCATCAAGCTGATCGCAGGCGTGAGCAAACGGATCGGTTATGATCTGACCAGCGACGACCGCCTGTACGAATTTCTGATCCAGCACATCAGCGCCTGCACCTACCGGACCAAAAACGGGATGCTGCTGGAAAATCCGCTGAAGGACGAGCTGATTCACAACTATCCTGAACTGTACGGAGCCATTAAGGACACGTTTCCGGCGGTGGGAGAGCTGAATCTCATCGTGCCGACGGACGATGAGATCGCCTATATTCTGCTCCATTTTGCGGCGGCGATCAACCGGAGAAAGCAGAACGCCGAACGTCTGGTGAACGTGGTGGTGGTCTGCGCCACGGGGATTGGCACCGCGGAGCTGGTGGTGACCGGACTTAACCGGAACTTCAAACTGAATATCAGGGGCACGGTGGCCCGGCATCAGCTGGAAAAGTTCCTCAAAAAAGAGGATGTGGACCTGATCATTACCACGGTGCCGTTGCAGACCAGAAAGACCTTTGTGAAGGTCAGTCCCCTGCTGAAGCGGGACGATATTGTCCGGGTCAGCAAGCAGCTGCTGGACATGGGATTTAACATTGAGCGCTCCGTAACCGCCCGGGAAGGGGAGAGCGCCACGGCCAAACGGCTCAGAGAGCTGTTGGAGCGGTATGCCGCCAAAGAGGACGAGGAAATCCTGCTGGGGGAGATCGGCAGGTTGCTGCAGGATAAAAATAATAATAGGGTTGAGGGAAAATATATGCTGAGTGAGTTGATCAATGAGACGAGCATCCGCCTGGGCGTGGAGTGCGGTACCTGGGAGGATGCGGTGCGGGAATCCGGGAAAATCCTGGTGGAAAACGGGGATATCACGGAGGAGTACATACAGGCGGTGATTGACAATGTAAATGAGGTTGGCCCGTACATTGTCATCACCAAAGGGGTGGCGCTCCCGCACGCCACCAACAAAATCGGGGTAAATCGCACGGCGATGTCTTTTATCAGCCTGAAAACCCCGGTGAATTTCGGTAGTAAGGCCAACGACCCGGTGAAATATGTGTTCATGCTGGCGACCATCGACGCCAATTCCCATCTGGGAGCGCTCCAGGATTTGGCGGAATTTCTGGGAAGAAAGGAGTTTATAGAAACCCTGGGAGCGGCCAGGGATGCCGGCAGCATTGTATCATATATCAAAGAAAACGAAACGAATAACCAATAGGAGGGATTTTGATATGGAAACAAAGAAATGTTTGATTATGTGCCGCACAGGAATGGGCAGCTCCATGATGCTCAAAATTAAGGTGGACAAGCTGATCGACAAGAACGGCTACCCGATGGATGTGACCCACGACGCGTTCAGCGGTTTTGCGGGCCAGCAGAACGTGGACATCATCATCACCATGGAGGACCTGATCGAGGAGTTTAAAAATTCCAAGGCTTACGTGATCGGGGTGAAGGACATCATGGACATGAACTTCCTGGAAGGGGAGCTGAACAAGTATTTTGAGTTGGAAAAGGCGAAAGAAAACCGGTAACATTTAGAAAAAGGGGGATTAAAAAATGGCAGTATTGCAATTTGTGGTTTATGACATTTTAGGTGAAGCGTCGCTTCTGATCGGACTCATGGCCATGGTGGGCCTGCTGATCCAGAGAAAACCCGCCGAGAAGGTGATCGCAGGAACCATCAAGACCATCGTGGGCTTCCTGATCTTCGGAATCGGCTCCTCGGCGGCACAGGGGGCGTTAAACGGATTCCAGTCCCTGTTTGTGACGGCCTTTGGCCTGGAGGGCGTGACCCCGATTTCCGAGGCCATCACGGCCCAGGCCCAGACGCTGTTCCCGATGGTGATCGCGCTGATCATGGTGGGCGGCTTTGTCTGCAACCTGGTCATCGCTAAGCTCACCAAGTTCAAGTACATTTTCCTGACCGGCGGGCACAGCCTGTTCCTGTCCGCCCTGCTGGCGATTCTGCTGAAGGCTCTGGGGCTGTCCGATGTGGCGGCGATCCTGATCGGCTCTGTGATCCACGGCTTTGCGGCCGCTCTGTATCCGGCCATTGCCCAGAAATCCATGAACGCCGTTACCGGTACCGACGAGATCGCCATCGGCCATTACTGCACTCTGGCCTATGCGTTTTCCGGCTGGCTTGGAAGCAAGGTGGGCGACCCGGAGGACAGCACGGAGAAGATCAAGCTGCCCGGCTGGCTGTCCATGTTTAAGGATTACATCGTTTCTGTTTCCCTGTCCATCGGCGTGATCTATTACATCGCGGCGGCGGTTGCGGGCAGAGAAGCGGTTGAGGCCATTTCCGGCGGTACCCATTGGCTGATTTTCCCCTTGATGCAGACGCTGACCTTCACCGGCGGCCTTTACGTGATCATCACCGGCGTCCGCCTGTTCCTGGGTGAGATCGTTCCGGCGTTCGTGGGTATTTCCGAGAAATTCATCCCCGGCGCAAAACCGGCTCTGGACTGCCCGGTTGTGTTCCCCTACGCCCCCACGGCTACGGTTTTAGGCTTTATTTCCGCCTATGCGGCCGGCCTGATCTGCATGTTTATCATGGCCGCGCTCCACACGGTGGTTATGATCCCGGTGGCGATCCCGTTCTTCTTCATCGGCGCTACCGCGGGTGTGTTTGGAAATGCCAGAGGCGGCTGGAAGGGCTGCGTGCTGGGCGCCTTTGTGACCGGCGTACTGATTTCCGTAGGCCCGGCCATTATTTACCCGATCATGCAGAGCGTGGGCTTAAACGGCACCAGCTTCCCGGAAACGGACTTCAACCTGATCGGTATCTTCTTTAACTTTATCGGAAAGGCCCTTGGCAAGTGGTAATGGAGGAACATGAAATTATGATGGACATAAAGCAGCTGAAACTGACGGCGAACCGCAACCGTAAACGGATTGTGGAGATGGTATACCAGGCTGGTGTGGGCCATGTGGGCGGGGCCCTCTCCGTGATCGACCTGCTCACGGCCATCTATGAGCTGGAAGTGGATTTTAATGAGGAAAAACGGACCCGCGTGGTACTGTCCAAGGGGCACGCCACGCCCGCCCTCTACGCGGAGCTGGCCCAGAAGGGGATCATTGACGAGAAGGATTTCCTCACGTTCCGGCAGATCAACTCCAGGCTTCAGGGCCACCCCTACACCTGTGACATTCCCCAGGTGGACGCCACCACGGGACTGCTGGGCCAGGGTTTTTCCACGGCCCTGGGCATGGCCCTGGTCAAGAAGCGTGAACAGGATCCCCACCGGGTGTACGCCATCGCGGGGGATGGGGAGACCCAGGAGGGGCAGATTTGGGAAGCCCTGATGATGGCCGCCCATTATAAGCTGGACAACCTGGTATACATATTCGATTACAATAAGCTCTCCTCCGGCCATCCCACCAACGAGGTGATCAACCTGGAACCTCTGGCGGACAAGCTGGCGGCATTTAACTACCACGTGATCGTGATCGACGGAAACGATATGGAGCAGGTGGTGAACGCGCTTAAGGAGGTCGGGACCGTGAGCGGCCGTCCGGTGGCCATTGTAGCCAACACCGTCAAGGGAAAGGGAGTCAGCTTCATGGAAAACGTACCCAAGTGGCACTCCAGCGGCCTGACGGACGCGGAATACGAGATTGCCATGAGAGATTTAAGCGCCAGGGAGGAGGAGATTTGTAATGAGTTATGACACAATCACCCTGAGGGAGCTGGTGGGCGGCGTTCTGGTGGAAGCCGGAAAAGAGCACAAGGATATCTACGTCATTGACAGTGACCTGGCCAAGTCCACCACCACCAACCAGTTTGAGGAGGTTTTCCCGGAGCGTTTTGTGGAGACGGGCATCGCGGAGCAGAACGCCATGTCCATTGCCGCAGGAATCGCGACTGAGGGTAGAATTCCATTTTATGTAAATTTCGCCATCTTCGTGTCGGGAACCTGCTGGACCCAGCTGCGTCAAATCTGCTACGCCAATTTAAACGTAAAGCTGATTGCCACCCACCCGGGAATGGACGGCGGCTACGACGGGGCCACCCATCACGCCAATGAAGACCTGGCGCTCATGCGGGTCCTGCCCAACTTAAAAATCCTGGCGCCCAGCAACCCGGACGAGCTGAAGGCGGCGGTACGGATCGCCATCGCCCACCAGGGCCCGGTATACATCCGCTGCGTGCGGGACGCCGTGCCGAACCTGCCGGCGAAAGAAACGGTGCAGATGGGAAAAGCGGTGGTCGTGGAGGACGACGGCAACGATTTCGCGCTGATCTACGAGGGATCCGCCACGGAACTGGCCTTTAAGAGCTTTGAGGCCTGCCGTGAAAAAGGGAAAAAAGGAAAACTGATCAATCTGTTCTCCGTCAAACCGGTAGACCGCGATCTGATCCGGCAGACCGCCGGAACCGTGGAGCGCATTGTGACCATTGAAAACCATTCAGTGATCGGCGGGCTGGGAGGTCTGATCGCGGAGACGGTTTGCGACATGCCGGGTCATGCGCCGGTGCTGCGGGTGGGCGTGGAGGATGTATTCACGGAATCCGGGCCGTCGGGGCTGGTGAAAGAGAAATACGGGTTGAATGTGGAACATGTTTTGGAACAATTAGGGTATTGATAGAGAATGATGGCTGCTGTGCAGCTGCCGGGAACCATATTTCTCCCCCAGAATTCCAATACACTTTAGCAGACAGGAAAAGAACCAGGCGCTGATAACCTGGTTCTTTTCCTGATGTTTTAATTATGATCCCACAGACTGTTATTGCGGGTAAACCAGGACACAGTTTTCAATATCGTCCGCTTCATGATCAGAAATATAGATTTTGGCCGATTTGGACAGATCATTACCCCTAAATTTCTCCATTTGAAGTATATTTAAAACGGCAGGCCAATTCTCACCAGCATCCTCTGTTTCCAGCCAAATCCCCATTAAAGGTCCTGGTTTATGTTCCTCAGTGTCGATGTAGTCATATCCGTTGTCCCGGATGCCATCATTTGTTAATTCTGTGATACGATCCGGAACACAGTAACGCAAATCCAAGTCCGGATTCACAAGTTCTCCAGGATCTAACACAATAATGATTGTCTGCATAATCCCCCTCCTAAACATGAAATATTGTCATCAAATTATATCACGAATCAGCAGGAAAATATAGTTGCCAGATAGATCAGGTGTTCATAATGTCTATGAATCAGAGCATTATTGATTCAATGCAGCTTGTGTTGGAACGTTTACAGGAGGTATAATAAAGCAGAAACCATATGCTGCCGAATTACAAAGCCGCAATTAAACAAAACCAGGAGGAACCCCGTCATGACGCCCCAAGAATTTTTAACCATCCTATCAAGAGCCGCAATTCTAAAAACTACAACCCGCCACTGCTACACGCAGGAAAACCGCAAAGAGAGCGTAGCGGACCACAGCTGGCGCATCGCCCTGATGGCCATGCTCTTGTCCGGCGAGCCGGAATTTCAGGACACGGACATGAACAAAGTCGTCCGCATGTGTCTGATCCACGACCTGGGCGAAACCTTCACCGGGGACATCCCCAGCTTCGAAAAAACCGACCAAAACGTCCAGACCGAGGACGCCCAATTCCTCACCTGGGCCAACACCTTCCCCTCCCCCCAGCGCCAGGAATGGCTCTCCCTCCTGGACGAAATGGAAAAATTACAAACCAAAGAAGCGAGAACCTACAAAGCCCTGGACAAGCTGGAAGCGCTCATATCCCACAACGAGTCCGACCTCTCCACCTGGCTCCCCCTGGAATACGACCTCCAACTGACCTACGGCCAGGAAAACGTCAAATTCTCCCCCTACCTGACCGCCCTGCGCAAATGCATCGACCAATGGACCCTCGCCAAAATAGCCCCTAACCCCTAACCTTATCCCCTCCTCTTTTTTCTCCCCACTCCCACAAAAACCCAGCAACCGCCCCAAAACCTCAGCTTCAGGGGAACGGGCGGGGGAGGCGGCGGATGGAGGGGTGACTTTTAGGAGGCTCGCAGCCACTTAGCGGAAAGGCGGGGCAAAACGGGAGGCAAAATCAGGCGCTCAACGCCTGATTTTGAGCGGTTATGGAGGAAAAGTGCTTCAGCAGTTTTCCGGAATTGGAGCGGTACCCCGTTTTGCCCCGCCTTTCCGCTTAGTGGCTGCCGCCGAGTAAACCGGAACCCCTCCCTCCGCCGCCTCCCCCGCCCGTTCCCCTGGATCGACGCCCTCCGCGCGGTTGCGTCCCTTTTGCGTCCCTCCCCCTAATTTTCATTGACTTTTCCCTCCCAATGGTCTACCATAACCTTAAAAGAAAACGTAAGGAAAACCACATGCAAAACAAACTGGGCAACCCGAAAGAAACAATCGAAATCATACAGAAATACCAATTCGTATTCCAGAAAAAATTCGGACAAAATTTCCTCATCGATCCCCACGTACTGGACAAGATCATTACCGCCGCGGGCATCGGCCCGGAAGACTGCGTGCTCGAGATCGGTCCGGGCATCGGCACCATGACGCAGTATCTGGCCGAACACGCCCGCCAGGTGATCGCTGTGGAAATCGACGCCAACCTGATCCCCATACTGGGCGAAACGCTGAAAGATTACTCCAACGTCACCGTTATCAACGACGACATACTCAAAGTAGACATCAACCGTCTGGTGGACGAGCACAACGGCGGCAAACCCATCAAAGTGGTGGCCAATTTACCCTACTACATCACCACCCCCATCATCATGGGTCTGTTCGAGAGCGGCGTGCCCATCGACAACATCACCGTGATGGTGCAGAAGGAGGTGGCCGACCGCATGCAGGTGGGCCCCGGCTCCAAGGACTACGGGGCGCTTTCCCTGGCGGTCCAGTATTATGCCAGCCCCTACATCGTGGCAAATGTGCCGCCCAACTGTTTTATTCCCCGGCCCAATGTGGGTTCCGCGGTGATCCGCCTGACCCGCTACAAGGAGCCGCCGGTGCAGGTGACGGACCCGGCGCTGATGTTCCGGCTGATCCGCGCCTCCTTCAACCAGCGGCGAAAGACCTTACAGAACGGGCTCAACAATTCGCCTGAGCTTACCTACACCAAGGAAGCTATCGCCGAAGCTATCGCTGGTCTGGGTTTGCCGGCGTCCGTGCGGGGGGAAGCGCTGACGCTGGAGCAGTTTGCAGCGCTGGCCAATTATTTTACGGAACATTTTTAAAGCAGATGGAACCGTTCAGACATCCGGTATACCATTTTTCCGCTGTCTGAATGGCTGCAAATATGGAAATACTCTGGATAGATTAACATAGCTGCATTTGCGGTTCTGCCGGTCCCCGGCGGAGCGGTACGGATTGCATAGGAAATCTGCCAGGCAGAGAAGGAAAATCGAACACATTGGAAAGGAAGAGAGCAAAGATGAAGAAAAAAGCAGGAAAAGTCATCGCAGTAGGCGCAGCGGCCGCAGCAGCGGGAGTGCTGCTGAAAAAGATGCGGGATGGACAGAAAAAGCAGGAGACATCCAGAATTGAGTCCATCGAGGAGGCGGTGATGAACAACCGCGACTATGGCGAGAAGCGGGCCTATCTGGTAGGCGGGGGGCTGGCCACCATGGCGGCGGCGGCATACCTGATCCGGGACTGCAAGTTCCCGGGCGACCGCATCACCATCTACGAGGGCATGCACATTCTGGGGGGCAGCAACGACGGGATCGGCGATCCGGAACACGGCTTTGTGTGCCGCGGCGGACGTATGCTCAATGAGGAGACCTATGAGAACTTCTGGGAGCTGTTTTCCTCCATTCCGTCCATCCGCCAGCCCGGACGCAGCGTGACCGAGGAGATCTTAAACTTTGACCACGCCCACCCCACCTGCGCCAAGGCCAGACTGGTGGACCGTGACGGCAAGATCCAGGATGTGAAGAGCATGGGCTTCAATCAGGCCGACCGCAACGCGCTGTTAAAGCTGCTGTTGACCGACGAGAAGAAGCTGGACAACCTGACCATTCAGGATTGGTTCAAGGAGACGCCCCACATGTTCACCACTAACTTCTGGCATATGTGGCAGACCACCTTTGCGTTCCAGAAGTGGAGCAGCCTGTATGAGTTCCGCCGTTACATGAACCGTATGATTTTTGAGTTCAGCCGCATCGAAACCCTGGAGGGCGTGACCAGAACTCCCTTAAACCAGTACGACAGCGTGATCCGTCCGCTGGAGGCGTATCTGCGCAGCCACGGCGTGGTATTCAAGGAAAATACCGAGGTGACCGACATTGATTTCGCCGACGGCGCGGGCATCACGGCCAAGACCCTGTACCTGAAGAGCCGCAATACGGCGGCGGGCGAGGGCGAGCCGGAATACGTTATCTCCACCGTGGAATTAAACGACGGCGATCTCTGCATCATGACAAACGCCTGCATGACCGACAGCGCAACCCTGGGCGATATGCACACCCCGGCCCCCGCTCCGGTGAAGAAGCCTATTTCCGGCGAGCTCTGGGCCAAGGTTGCGGCAAAGAAGCCGGAGCTGGGCAACCCGGAACCGTTCTTCTCCAAGCCTCATGAGACCAACTGGCTCAGCTTTACCGTGACCTGCAAGGGCGACCAGCTCTTAAAGGTGATCGAAAACTTCACTGGAAATGTGCCCGGCAGCGGCGCGCTGATGACCTTCAAGGATTCCAGCTGGCTGATGAGCAGCGTGGTGGCGGCGCAGCCCCATTTCGTGAACCAGCCCATGGACGAGACCATTTTCTGGGGCTACGGCCTGTATACCGAGGCTATCGGCGACTACGTGAAAAAGCCCATGAAGGACTGCACCGGCGAGGAGCTGCTGAACGAGTACCTGCACCACCTGCATATCCCGGAGGACCAGATCGCGGAGCTGATGAAGACCGTGGTCAATGTGATCCCCTGCTATATGCCCTATGTGGATGCGCAGTTTGAACCCCGCAAGTACACCGACCGTCCGCCGGTAGTGCCCACCGGCTCCACCAATTTCGCCATGGTCAGCCAGTTTGTGGAGATTCCGGATGACATGGTGTTCACAGAGGAGTATTCCGTGCGCGCGGCCAGAGCCGCCGTGTACACCCTGATGGATGTGAACAAGCCCATCTGTCCGGTGACTCCCTACAACCGCGATCCCAAGGTGCTGAAGAAGGCGCTGAAGAAGGCGTATCTGTAGGCAGGTATGTGGGTTTTGCCGCCGGATGAGCGCAAGGCCGCGTATATTTGTCCGAGTTATGAATATCGTTAGAGCGCCCCGTATGGACGGGCAGAGCTGCCGCCGTTACCCACGGCGGACACGGCTTTGCCCGGCAGCGGCGCTCTTTTTCGCGTTCCGGATGATTGCAGGGACAGACCCGCGGCCGGTACGGCCCGCCGGCACCGCTTATTGCAGGGCGAAACGCTGGCATCAGGAATTACGCCGTGGGGCACAGGAGGAAAGTAAATGATTTTTATCAGTGGAATCAGCCAGGGCCAGAAGATCCTGGACTATGTAAAAACCGTGATCTGCGACCGCTGCGGCCGTTACGGCCGCTTCCAGGTGGTGATGACCTACATGTATTTCAGCTTTTTCTTCATTCCGCTGTTCAAATGGAACCGGAAGTATTATGTGAAAATGTCCTGCTGCGGCACCGTCTACGAGCTGGACCCGGAGGTTGGAAAGATTCTGGCCCGGGGCGGACAGGTGGACATTGAACAAAAGGACCTGACCCTGGTGCAGGAGGGGAACGGCAGATACGACAACGGGCTCGGGAATCGGGTGAAGAAATGCCCGAACTGCGGGTATGAGACCCAGGAGGACTTTGGGTTTTGTCCGAAGTGCGGGACGAGGTTTTAGGCGGCGAGAATGTGATTTGAAAATCGGGGGAAAACGCTATGACGATCGTGCAGATGCAGTATTTCCAGGCAGTATGCAGATACGAGAACTTTACCAGGGCGGCGGAGGAGCTTCACATTTCCCAGCCCGCCATGTCCGCGGCCATGAAGGATCTGGAGAAGGAGTGCGGGGTGCCGCTGTTCGTCCGGGACAAGAATTCTCTGCGGGTGACGGACGAGGGGAAAATCCTGTTGGAGGAGGCCAACCTGGTGCTGGGGCAGTATCAGCAGATGAACGAGATCGTGCGGGATCTGGCGCTGACCCGGAATTATATGCGGGTGGGGCTCTCCACGCTCAGCGGGAACCAGGTATACCCGGAGATTCTGCTGGAATACCAGAAGCGGCGGCCCGGCGTGCAGGTGATGTCCGTGGAGGAGTCCACGCCCCGGCAGTTTGAGATGCTGGATGCGGGTCTGCTGGACGTGATTATTACGATCAAGCGGTTCGACCGGGAAGAGGAACAGAAAAAGTTTGAAAAGGTATACCATCATTGGCCCATGAAGCAGACACGGATGTGCTTCTGCGTGGGCAGGGAAAATTTCCTGGCAGGAGAGACGTTTGTGACTCCTGAGCAGATGGTCACCCAGCCGCTGGTGCTGCTGAAGGAGAATTTCAGCCAGACAACGCGGATCAAGCAAATGTTCCGGGAAAGCGGCCTGGACTACCATGTACTTCACTATACCAATCAGATGTATACCGTGGAGCGGTTTGTGGAAAAGAACGTAGCGGCGGGATTCCTGCCGGAGTCGGTATCCCAGAGCAATCCGAAGATTGTGGGGATCCCTTATCGGGAAGGCAGCCGCGCTTATATCGAATTGTTCTGGAGAAAGGATCAGTTTTTGTTCCCCGTGGTGAAGGATTTTATTCGGGTGGCAAAGGAGCTGTATCCGAAGAAATAACAGGCTTGCGCCAGCGGCCCATTGCATTGAGCAATCGCCGGTGAGACGGATGAAAAAATCCGTTTCACCGGCTTTTTGCGTATAACGGAATCCGGAAGACATAGGCTGCCACAGAACGCACCCTCCCGGATAAACAAATGTTAGGCTGCCAAGGTTTTTCTGATTTTACAAACCTTCTAACCAAAATATATAATCATATTACACAAAGCACCAACAAAACGGACAACATGCACAATCCAATCGGCCGATGGAGGGTTCATAAAGTTTGTAATCTGAAATGAATTGAAAATGGAGGAAACGAGATGAAAATCACTGGGATCGAACCGATTCTGGCAGGCGGCAGGTACCTGTTTGTGAAGGTACACACAGACGAGGGACTGATCGGGCTGGGAGAATGCGGCGCCTGGGCTTATCAGGAGGCCACGGTCAGCGTTTTAAAGCAGATGGAGAAAATGATCGTGGGCCAGGACCCGCTGCGGACGGAATTTATCTGGAATGCGCTGTCCAGGAATCTGCACTTCAGGGGATCTGTCACCCAGTCCGCGGTGTCGGGAATCGACATTGCGCTGTGGGATTTAAAAGGAAAATATTTCCAGATCCCATGTTATGAGCTGATGGGCGGAAAGGTTCGGGAGAAAATTAAAATTTACGTCAACGCCAGGGCGGGAGACGCCAAAGGGATGGCGGCGGAGGCGAAGAAGCTGGCGGACCAGGGCTTTCAGTCCATCCGGTTTTCCATTGGACATCCCAAGGATGAGAACGGGCGCTGCGGGGAGAATTTTACCAGCCTGGTGACTCGGGTGGAGGGAACCATGAAGGCGGTCCGCGAGGCGGTGGGCTGGAATGTGGACGTGGCCATCGAGTGCCACCGGGGAATGCGCCCGGCGGAGGCCATTGAGCTGGGCCGGGTGTTAAGGCCCTACCGCCCCTACTTTTACGAGGACCCCATCCCGGATAATCTGGAGGCCATGCGCCAGGTGATCCGCAGCTGTGATATCCCGGTCGCCACTGGGGAGCGTTTTATCAATCCGGCGGAGTTCGACTCCCTGATGACCACCACCGACGTCCGCTACATCCGCCCGGATATGTGCGTGGCCGGGGGACTCACCGCGGGCAAGAAGATTGCCGCGGAGGCGGAGGTGCGCGGGGTTTACGTCATTCCCCACAATCCGCTGGGCCCGGTATCCACTGCGGCCTGCCTGCAGCTGGACGCCTGCATTCCCAACTTTGAAGTGCAGGAATATCCCATGGCCAACGGTGTCTGCCGCCTGGACAAGGAGATGAAGACGCCCTTCCATGTGGAAAATGGATACATCACGCTGCCGGAAGGTCCGGGCCTGGGAATCGAACTGATCGATGACATTGACACTGTATTTCCGTTTAAGGGGAGCTACGGGGGGATCAATCTCCATGAGGACGGCTCCATCGTAGACCGATAATTTAAAGTGATAGAGGGGGACCAATGATATGACACCACAAATTACCATCGTTTTGATTATATTTCTGCTGTTTATTGCCCTGATTCTGTCGGGTAAGGTTAAAATCCACGTAGCGGCAATGATGATTCCCATTGCGCTGGAAATCACAGGGGTTCTGGATTTCAAGGCGGCCTGGGGCGGCATGCTCAACAGTTCCATCGTGATGATGGCGGCCATGTTCGTGGTAGGCGCGGCCGTGGGAAAGACCAGCATCGTGAGTCGGCTCAGTAAGACGCTGATCAAAGGCGAATCCTCGGATTTCAAGATTATGCTGGGCATCTCCGTTCCGATTATTTTACTCAGCTGCGTGGTCAACGCCACTGCCATTATGACTATCATGATTCCCATGATCGTGGGAATCTGCGCCGAGCAGAAACGGCCCCTCAGCAAATTTGTGTTCGCCTCCGCCTGCCTGGCGCAGCTGTGGGCCGGATTTATCCCCATTGGCGGAAACGCGGGCGGCTATCTGGCCCAGAACACCATCGTGGAGAACCTGGGCGGAACCGGAACATTTACCTATTTTACCAATATGATTGTCAAGATTCCGGCGATTATTTTTCTGACACCGGCGATCATCTGGCTGACCGTGAAAATGGCTCCGGACCTGGGCAACGTGCCCACCGCGGCGGAGGCGGGCGCTTCCTCCTCGGATACAGGCAAGAAGCGGGGCGGCACCATGACCCCGGGTCAGGAGAAGCTGACCGCAGTTATTTTCGGCGCTACGATTCTGGGCATCATGACCTGCGCCATCCTCAAGGTGAACACCTGGTATCCGGCCTGTGTGGGAGCAATGGCTCTGGTTCTGACCGGTGTGATCAATGACCGCGAGGCCATCAAGGCTATGAGCAACCCGGTTATTTTCATCACCATCGGCACCATGCCGCTGTCCACGGCTTTAAAGACCACCGGAGCGGACGTGCTGCTGGCGGACACCTTTAACAATCTGACCGGCAACATGAGCCCCTTTATGACCATGGTTTCCATGTACATCGTCTGCTTCGTACTGACCCAGTTTGTGACCAATTCCGCAGTAAACAACGCCTTCAAGACCCTGGCGGCCCTGATCTGCGTGCAGAACGGATTCGACGCCCGCGCCCTGATGCTGTCCTGCCAGGAAGGCTCCAGCAACTGCTATCTGACCCCCATGGCGGCTCCGGCCATGACCATGGCCTACGAGGCGGGCGGCTATAAGATGAAGGATTACCTGAAAATGGGCTTTGTGCTCTGTATCATACGGTTTATCCTGTTTGTGGTGTATGTGCCGTTTGTGTTTCCGCTTCAGTAAATCTGGGAAAATGTACGGACAATGGGCCTGTCCCGCACGATAACTGAATGACATCTGTTCCAACCGGCAGGGGATAAGCAGCTTTATCCTCTGCCGGTTTGTTTTACATTCTCTTTCACATATCTTACGAATTCCAGCGCCCCATTGACAATATCGATATACGATAATATACTGGACCCACAAATATCGATATTCGATACACGGAGGTGGGAAATTATGCCGAGGGCAAAATTTCAGACGCTCACGGAGCAGATGTTTTATATTCTGCTCTGCCTTTACCAGGAGTGCTGCGGCATGGATATTATGGAGAAGGTGACTCGGATGACGGACGGGCGGGTCAGCGTGGGGCCTGGAACCCTGTACAATCTGCTGGAAAATTTTCTGGAGGCGGGCATGATCCGGGAGACGAAAGCCGAGGGCCGCAAGCGAAGCTATGTGATAACGGAGGCCGGGAAGAAGGCGCTGTGGGACGAGCAGCAGCGGCTTTTGACCCTGATATCGGACTATGAACATTTTGCGGGACAAGGAGGGGACAGTTTATGAAAAATACTATGCGGCGAATGGAAAATATTACATTTTACGATCCCGCGGGAATTGCCCGGCATCTGGAAAAAATGGCCGCCCAGGGCTGGATGCTGGAGAGCCGGACGAATTTCACCTGGCATTACCGGCGGATTACGCCGGCCAGGCTGCATTTTGCGGTCACTTATTTTCCGCAGGCCTCCGATTTCGACCCCGAGCCATCCGAACAACAGCGAATCTTTCGGGATTTCTGTGAAACGGCGGGGTGGAAGCATGTCGTTTCCTGGGCGCAGATGCAGATCTTTGTGAACGAGCGCGAAAATCCGGTACCCATGGAGACGGACGCCCTGGTGCAGGTGCAGACCATCCACAAGGCCATGAAAAAGAACTACCTGCCGTCGCAGCTGCTCCTGATGGCGGTTGCGCTGCTCAACGTCGCGCTGCTTATTTATACCCTGATCAGCAATCCCCTTTACGTTCTCAGCAGCAATACAAGCCTGTATACCGGCAGCTGCTGGACGCTTATGCTGGCTTTGTGCGGGATGGAAATTGGGGCGTATTATCACTGGTATCACCGTGCGAAGAAGGCCGCGGAGCAGAATGGGGAGTTTGTGGAAACCCGCAGATACCGGGGCGTTAAGCTGGTGATCCTGATCCTTATGCTGTGCGCCATGGCATTCTGGTTTTTGTCCATGACGGACGGGAAACAACGGATGATCGGAATCGCCGCGCTGTTGTATGTGGCGGTTTTGATGGTTATGGTCAATGGCGTGAAAGCGCTGCTGAAGCACAAAAAGGTGCGGGCGGGGATCAACCGCTCTGTGACAATCGCCTCCTGCTTTGTGTTATCCTTTGCCCTCATGGGCGGCCTTACCTATTTCGTAACCCGGTTCGTGGGAAGCGGAAGGCCGGAGAAGGAGCCTGTGGACGCCTATGAATTTCACGGCCAGACGTGGTACCTGTATGACGATCCACTGCCGCTGACCATAGAGGATATGATGGAGACGGACAGCAGCGGTTACTCCCGGGAGTGGACGGAGCGAAGTTCGGTCTTTCTGACTCAGTATGAGGCCAGGCAGAGGGGGAAGCTGGGGGAGAAGCAGCTGACGGATCTGGAGTACACCATCACCAGAGTCAGGGTGCCTGCCATTTTCGATTTCTGCCGGGACAGTATTATGAAGCGGTACGCGGACCGGTCGGGGGAGTACGCGGACTATTACCGCTACGAACCCCAGGACCCGGCGCTGTGGGGCGCCAACGAGGCTTACCGCCGGTACAGCGGCGATACCGCTCTGGACAGCTATCTTGTGTGCTGGGGGGATAAAATTGTGGAGATCACATTTTACTGGGAAGCAAACGCCGGGCAGATTGAGATAGCGGCGGAGAAGTTGAGAGACGTGTGAGAGGAGGGGCGTTGACTGCGCCCCTCCTCCCCGATTCGGCGGACCCTGCCGTTTTGGCCGGGCCGCCTGTATTTTTATGCGCCTTAATCCATATACGCGCCCTTCATAGCGCTGACCGCGTGCTGGGCAAAGAGCTTTAGAATGCCTTTCGTATACTTGCTTTCAAATCCCTTCCAAAGCTTTTTGCGTTCGGCGAGAATCGTCTCCATCTCCTCCGGCGTTTTTTCCTGGCCCTTTACCCCCACGATATTCAGGGAGCGCTGTTCCAGATTCAGTTCAATCAAATCCCCCTCCTCAACAAGGGCGATGGGGCCGCCTGCGGCCGCCTCCGGGGACACATGACCGATCACCGGACCGCGGGACGCGCCGGAGAACCGGCCGTCGGTGATCAGGGCCACGCTGGCCGCCAGCACGGGATCCGAGCAGATGGCTTCGCCGGTGTAGAACATCTCCGGCATGCCGCTGCCTCTGGGGCCTTCGTAGCGGATAAAGACCGCATCTCCCGGCTGGACCTTGCCGTGAAGGATTGCGTCAATGGCCTCCTCCTCGCTGTCAAATGGACGGGCGTTCAGACGGCTGTTGAACATGGTGGGCGGGCAGGCCGTGTGCTTAATCACGGAGCCTTCCGGAGCCAGATTGCCCTTTAAGATGGCGATGCTGCCGTTGGTGCCGATGGCATGGTCAAAATCACGGATAATGTCCGTCCTCTTGATCTCTCTGCGGATAGCCTGGCTCTTGCTTCTGAGTATCTCATCGCAGTGCTCATAATATCCGGTTTTCTTCAGATCCTCCAGATTCTCGCCCAGCGTTTTGCCCGTGACGGTCATCACATCCAGATGGAGCATATCTTTGATTTCCTCCATCACTCTGGGAACGCCTCCCGCGTAATAGAAATACTGGGCGGGCCAGTCGCCTGCGGGGCGGATATTGAGCAGATAATGGGCGCCACGGTGAAGCCGGTCGAATGTGTCCGCGTCAATCTCTATTCCGAACTCATGGGCAATGGCCGGAATATGCATCACCGCGTTGGTGGATCCCGAGATGGCAGCGTGGACCATAATGGCGTTTTCAAAGCTCTTTAATGTGACGATGTCTGCCGCGGTAATCCCTTTTTTTACCAATTCCAGCAGCTGTTTTCCGGCTTCGTAGGCCGCCTTCTGCAGTTCCGGCGCAGTGGCGGGCATCAGGGCTGTTCCGGGCAGCATTAATCCCAGGGACTCCGCCATCACCTGCATGGTGGAGGCCGTGCCCATGAAGGAACAGGCGCCGCAGCTGGGGCAGGCGTGCTGCTTATAATAGGTCAGCTGTTCGGCGGGAATCTCGCTGCGCTCATATTGGGCGCTGAATTTGCCAATCTGCTCCAGGGTCAGCAGCTCATTGATGGCGCAGCCCGGATCATCCTCGGTGTATTCGGGCGGCAGGGCAAATGCTTCCATCACCCCTCCGGTCACCATGATCGCGCTCATTTCCTTTAGGCGTCCAATGCTCATCAGCATGGCGGGCATGGCCTTGTCGCAGCTGGCGATAAACACGCCCCCGTCAAAGGTAGTGGCGTTGGCCTGCACCTCCACCAGGTTTACAATGGCGTCCCTGTGGGCCAGGGAATAGTTGATTCCGTCGTGCCCCTGCCCCATTCCGTCGCACATGTCTGTCGCGAAATACCGGGCGGCCTTTCCGCCGTTTTCGTCAACACCTTTCACCGCTTCCTCCACAAACCGGTTCAGGTGGCTGGATCCCGGATGGCTGTTGCCATAGGTGCTTTCAATCAGAATCTGCGGTTTCTCGAGATCATCCAGTTTCCATCCCATTCCCAGGCGCAGCGGATCCATCTCCGGCGCCAGTTCACGGACTTTCTGACTTCTCAGCATAATTATTTCTCCTCGTGATTTGTTTATGGTGTCTGCAGCGAACCGTCCTGGTTGCGTGTCTGCGTCCATGTGGGAACGTCCACGCGGCAGGGGTATTTGGCCGCAGCCTCCTCATTGATATCAACCCCCAGCCCCGGCCGTTCGCTGGCGTACACAAAGCCGTCGCCGCCGTACTCCGGTGTTCCGGTAAATACCTCCTCCAGAGCGCCTTCATGATACTCTCCCGCGGCCAGGAACCCGGCTATGTTGCCGATACTCCACTCCTGAAGGCCAAAATTGGGCGAGGCCAGATCCAGGTGGATGTTGGCGGCTTTGGCAACCGGCGACATGTCGCTTGGGCCGTGCCAGCAGGTCCTGACGCCGCAGGGTTCCGCAAAGGCGGCCATACGCCGGGCAGGCGTGATCCCGCCGATATCGGAAATATGAGCCCGGACAAAGTCAACGCTGTGCTCCGCCACCGATGTCCGCCATTCGTTGTCATTGACATACAGCTCGCCCAGGGCAAGGGGCGTTGCGCAGTAATTGTGAATCTCCCGCAGCCATCCCACCTGTTCCGGCGCGACCACATCTTCGATAAAGAATAAGTGATAAGGGTCTAAGGCGCGGCAGAATTCCCGGGCTTTAGAAGGATGGATCCGTTCATGGACGTCATGGACAAATTCAATTTCCTCACCGTACCGGACGCGGAGCTGTTCAAACATCGCCACCGTCTGCCTCATATACCCGCTGCTGTCAATATATACGCCGGGTTGTCCGCCTTTAGCTGCCCCCGCGGGCGCGGACTCATAGCCATTCCCGCCATAGCAGTTGATCTGGCACCGTATGTGCTTAAAACCCTGTTCGATCCAACGGTCGATCTGTTCGCAGAGCTCGGGGAGATCCCGGCCGTCCGCGTGGGTGTAAACCGGAACGCCCGCCCGGACCTTTCCGCCGAACAGGTCGTAAACCGGCATGTCCGCCATCTTGCCCTTAATATCCCAGAGGGCCATATCGATACCGGATATGGCGTTATTCTCAATCGGCCCGCTTCTCCAGTAGCCGTTCTGGTGCATCAGCTGCCATAAATCCGTGATCCCCTGCACCGGGCGTCCGATCAGAAGCGGTTTCAGGTACGTTTCAATTAAATGCTGTACCGTCGCGTACCGGTAGCAAAATGTAGAACAGCCGATCCCATATAAACCGGGTTCGGACGTCTCGATTTTAACCACCAGGAGGTTAATTCCATCGGGAGCCGTGGCAATCGTACGCACATCCCTGATTGTTATAGCCATTCGCATTCTCCTTATATCATCGTGGATTTCTGTTTTATAGTTGTAATACAAGTTGAAGTTAAGGTAATAGTAATCACTAAAAAACAAAAAGTCAATGATAACCTATATTTTCCGGATATATTTGTGCAAAATAACATGTTTGGATATTAAAACAAGTTAAATTTCACAAAGTGCACAAAAATAGCCCTAAAATTATTGACAGCACTATGCAAAACATGTAATAATGCTAATAGTTGTAATACAAGTTGATTTTCGTACCACTTTAAAAAACGGCTGTTAAGCGGCTGGAATTTAATCAAAGGGAGAATGAAACTATGAAAAAGAGAATTGCAGCGTTACTGGCAACCACACTGGTAGTATCCTCATTGACCGGATGTCTGGGCAACACCAAAGCCCCGGAATCAAAAGTACCTGAGGCAAAGGTTGAGACTGAGGCCCCGAAGGACACGGAAGCGGCCAAAGATACCGAGGCGGCCAAGGACACCGAAGCAGCCAAAGATACGGAAGCGGCGGCAGACACCACCTATACCTTTAATCTCGACAATGTCGGGGAGCACACATTCTCGCTTTCGACCACTGCATCCTCAGGAAGCGCCCTTGCAGATGTGACACATCACTTCGCGGACACCGTGGGAGAGCTTTCCGGCGGTAAGATCAAAGTTGATGTATATGAAGGCTCCGCTCTGGGAAGCGAGGCCCAGAACCTGGAGGCGCTTACGGCGGGCACCCTGGACATGGCGATTATCGCGGTTGAGTTTTATGTAAACTCGATTCCTCAGGTGGGCGCGGCGATTCTGCCTTACATGTACGAGGATTACGATCAGGTTCAGAAGGTATTTGAGGGAGAAGCCGGACAGTATACATCCCAGCAGTTCCTGGATGTGGCTAAGGTTAAGAACCTTGGATACTATGTAATGGCATTCCGCAACATGTACACCACAAAGCCTCTCAACAGCGTGGACGACATTGCCGGCATGAAGATCCGTGTTCCGGAGTCCTCCCTGTATGTTGACACCTTCAAGATGATGGGCGCGGCTCCCACACCGCTTCCCATGGGCGAGGTTTACACCGCAATCGACACAGGCGTTGTCAGCGGCCTTGAGAACACGCCGGATACCTGCCTGAATAACTCGTTCTTCGAGGTTGCCAAGTATTTCAACATGACAAACCATCTGAACGCCCCGACCACATTCTCAATGTCCGCAAAAATCTTCGATTCACTCAACGAGGATGAGCAGAACTTGCTGTTAGAGGCCGGCCTCAGAGCATCCCGCTACGGTCTGGAGTCCACCAAGACAAGCGACGCAGCCTACCGTGAGCAGCTGAAGGAAAAAGGCATGGAATTCATCGAGACCGATGTCGAGTCCATGAGAGCCAAGATTGACTACACCTCCTATCCGTTTATGCAGTCAGAGGAAGCCAAGACCCTGTTCGACCTGGTTCAGAAATCCAAATAAGTATTACGGTATCTCATGTCGGGCGGGCAGCCAGCGCTGTCCGCCCGGTATTTTATCCAGGCGCTGTCCGGAAACAAAATTTACAGAAAGGAAATATGATGTGGCTGTTATGTTTGCATCATAGAACAAACGATTATGTGGGAGCAATTAAAGAAGCTTACAGTGATAATTGATAATATTCTGATGGTTTTTATCATTATTCTGTTTCTCATGATGTTCGGTATCACAAACCTGAATGTAATCACGCGCTATTTCTTTAACAATCCGATTACATTTTCAGTGGAAATGGGACGCTACTGTTTTGTGTCAATCATATTCCTTGGAGCGATCTTCACCACAAAAGAGGACCGGCATATTCAGGTTGATTTTTTCACCGGAATGTTCCCGGAAAAGTTCAGATGTCTGGTTGAGCAGGTGGGACGGCTGTTTATGGCGATCTTTTTTGCCATTGTGACCGCCTATACCTGTGAAATGGCGCTGGCCAATATGAACGTGAAATCATCTGCCATGCAGATTCCCATGGCTGTTCCATACTTTATCATGGCCTTCGGCAGCGCCGGCATTTGCCTGGAGTCCATTGTTAACATGGTGCTTTATCAAAAGGGAATTAAGAAGAAATCAAGAACAATCGAGGAAGAGGAGGATGCTTTGTCATGAGTATTTTATTAATATCCTTTTTTGCAATGCTGCTCATGGGAATCCCTGTGGCCGCTGTTATGGGACTTTCCTCCATGTTTTACTTATTGAGCCGGGGCGCGGACCTTCTGACCATACCCCAGCGCATGTTCGCCGGGGCGGATTCCTTTTCCCTGATGGCGATTCCTCTTTACATTTTTGCGGGGGAAATCATGAACCGCTGCGGAATCACCAGAAGAATTTTTAATTTCGCTTCGGAAATCGTGGGTTTCCTGGCCGGCGGCCTGGCCCTGGTGAACGTTCTTGCTTCCACCATGTTCGCGGGAATTTCCGGCTCCACCTCAGCCGACGTGGCGTCTCTGGGCGTTATGGAGATCGCGGGAATGACCGAGGCCGGGTACAGCCGTTCCTATGCCACGGCCATTACCTGCGCCTCCGCCACCATTGGTTCCATCATACCGCCCTCCATTTTGATGGTGCTCTACTCGTCCATCACCGGTATTTCCTGTGGAAAACTGTTTGTGGCGGGTATGATTCCGGGCATTCTGGTCTGCGGAACACAGATGCTTTACTGTTACGCCAAGGCCAAACGGGACCCGCAAAACTGCGATGGCAACTACCGGCCCGCCTTCAATGGCAGACGCCTTCTGGCCGCTGCCAAGGACGCCATCCCCGCCATGATCATGCCTCTGATCATCATCGGCGGAACCCTCTCCGGCGTATTCACCGCCACCGAGGCGGGCGCTGTGGCCGGCCTGTACGGTGTGATCATCGGTGTATTTTATTACAAGGAATTCCGCTTTAATGATTTGATTGAAACCATTAAGTCCACCGCGTTCACGGTCGGTCAAAGCTCGCTGATTTTCGCGTCCACCAGCGTATTCAGCTACTGTATCGCGATTCTGCAGCTTCCGAATAAGCTCAGCATGCTGATTTCGGGCGTGACCACCAACCCCTATATTGTAATGTTTCTTATGATCCTGGCGATGATGTGTATTGGCTGCTTTATGGATACCACGCCTGCGGCCATCATCATGGTTCCCATCTTCCAGCCGCTGGCCGCAAGCTTTGGATTCGATCCCATTCACTTTGGAATGGTGATGGTTCTTACCTTTATCTTCGGCGGAATCACTCCTCCGGTAGGGGCTACGCTGTTTATCGCCAGTTCCGTGGGAAATGTGTCGCTGGCAAAGCTGGTAAAGGATATGTGGCCGCTCATCCTCCTCTTCTTTATCGTGATGATGCTGGTTGCCTATGTTCCGCAGATTTCCACCTTCCTTCCTACCTTGATTGGATAAGGGCCAGACGCCCCGCCATAAGCGGACAAAAACGCCATGTCACAGTGATATGGCGTTTTTTCTATGTTCCTTGGGGTCAAACAGTTCGCTGACCATATGGGTTTTCATAATGTTGCGGGCCTGCTCGCAGCTTCGCTGGGCAATGGCCTCCGCGATCTTTGGGTGATAATAGATACCGCCGTAATAACCGAATACCCGGTTAATATTGAGGCAGACAGTCTGGTCCAACAGCTGTCCCATCACATTGGAGATAATGGGGTTGTCGATAAATTCCGCCAATGTCATGTGAAACTGCGCATCCAGCCGGGCAAACAGCTCCTGGTTCCCCACCGCGGCCTTCAACTGCTGGTTCAGCAGGTTGAGGTCCGCTATCAATTCAGGCGTCGCGTTGGCGGCAGCCTCATAGGCCAGCTCCGGCTCAATCAGGGATCGGGCCTGGCGTATGGTGACCATGTCGGTCAGCAGGGCGGTATCCAGATAATGGCCTTTGCCAAATAGGGAAATGTCGATGGAGCGCACAAACGTGCCCCTCCCATGCTGGCTTTCCAGTATGCCCAGCACATTGAAACGCTGTATGGCGGCCCGGACGCTCCCACGCCCTACTCCCAGCCTGCTGCACAGCTCATTCTCAGAAGGAATCTTGGTGTTGACGGCCCATGCGCCGTCCTTGATCTGCTGCTGCATGTATTTTACAATTTCTTCCACTACCAATTTGTCTTTTTTCATAGGCGCTCCCGGGGCGTTAAAACTTAATCTGATGTGCAGGTGTACTTAACACTATTTTAACAGCTTTTGCCGGTTTCTGCCAGAGCGGTTTTTACGGATGGCGGGGATTGAGTGGATGTTTTCTTACTTATATAATATAAGCGCAATAAAATGCAGCGTATCCTGCCCCACATTCCGAATTCCGTGCCCTTCCCCATCCGGCGTGTATGCCACGTCCCCGGCCTTCAGGGTCACGATATTCCCATTGTCCGAGAATTCCGCCGTCCCGCTGAGGATATAGTAGGTTTCGGATTCACCCTCGTGGACGTGGTAGCCGATGGAATAGCCCGGCTCCAGGGAGGTGTGCGCGAACACGCGTCCCTTGCTGTAAAGCTCTTCGGGACCGTTTAAGAGATTACGGATCACCGCCTGGCCATTGCCGGAAAATATGCCGTTTTTGTATTCAATGCGTCTGTCATCACTTCTTCTAATCATGATTACCCCTCCTTTTTAATTGCATTATATACAAAATATAAAATAAAGTCAATTATATAAACGAATAATAGATAAAATATAAAAAATAATTGACGTTATAATAAAAAACGTATAATATAAAAGGGAGAAGAATTAAAACTTGACGAAGAAAGCTGGTGTGTTAGAATGGATATATCAGAAATGGAAAGGAAAAAGAAGATGGTAGGAGACCGGATCAGGCTGGGGCGCATGGCGAATGCCCTCTCTCTTCAGGAATTGTCGGAAATATTGGCCTATTCAGGCCATAAGCTGACCCGCGCGGCCATTTCCAATTATGAGATGGGCAGAGCGTTTCCCAGCGAACAGATCCTGAAGGCCATGTCCAAGGAGCTGGGGCTGAGCGAGAGCTTTTTTTATAAACAGGAGCGGGAAGGGTTTGGCATCAGGCGTTTCCGGGCGGCGGACCTGGTCATGAAGCACGAGATGGAGCTGAGGGCGTATCTGCAGGTCATGTTGGAACAGTTCCTGGAGGTGGACGGCCTGCTGGAGATCAGGTCTGCGGGAGCGCCGCCGGAGCGTGTGACCGTGAAGATCGGTGAGGAAGAAAAGGTGGAGGAGCTGGTGGACCGGCTCCGCAGAGAGTGGGGGAACGCCGAACAGCCCATTGCCAGCGTCTGCGGTATGCTGGAGGACAACGGTTGGTATGTATTTGAGATGCCCGATGTGTTCGAGGAGGACCAGGTATCCGGCGTAGAGGAGTCCAGCGGCAACCTCTTTATCGCCTACACCATTGAAGACACGGTGGACGAGACCCGCTACCGCATTTTGGAGGAAGTGGGGCACGCCTACCTTGAGGGCGAGAACCCGGAACACCAGAAATGGCTCTGCAAGGCATTCGCCCGGGCCATGCTTATTCCGCGGGCCCAGGTATTCCGGGAATTCGGCCGGGAGCGCACCTCCATTTCTTTTTTCGAGCTGTCCCTGGCAAAGCAGAAGTATGGCATGTCCAAGGTGAACATCCGCAAGCGCTTAAATGCCCTGGGCCTGCTGCCTCAGGAGGCGGTGGGAAACTACGGGGACCGGATGAACAAGCTCAATTACCGCAAGAAGATCGATTCCAAACAGGACGTGCTCTATTTTATGGAGTATCCCACAAAATTCCGCATGAAGGTGCTGGCGGCGCGCAAGGAGGGGCTGATCTCCCCGGAGGAAGCGGCCTGCCTTCTGCCCAGACAGTACACGCAGATTCTGCTTTAGGGTATGTGTGTAACACGCCTGAGGCCAAGGGAGGGCCGGGAGGGCGCCTGTGGTGCTTCAGACGGACTAAAAAAGGACACAGCAGCCGGTATATTGCAGCCGGCGGCTGTGTCCTTTTGTTTCATTGCAGTGGGCTGTTTAATCCTGTACCCGTATTTTTAGAATAGCCTTTACAACCTGCTCCGGCTTGTTCCGCATGCATTTTGTCTGGTGAGCTTCGCCTGGAAAGGCGATGAAAAAGCTGCCCTCGGCCAGCGTCAGGTAGTCGCATGTTCCGTCCGGAAACGCGATGTCGCGCTCCGGGTCGTAAATACCGGGCTGCTCAATCCGCTCCGGCGGGAGGTAGCCGAACTGTTCGTTTCCGCGGATCATACACTGGATGTCCATGTAGCGGCTGTGCACCTCGATCTTCCGTTCCGGGGTTGGCACAGTGGTATATCGCTGGATCTTTATTTTGATGTCCTCACCCTGGATGGAGTAGTAGCCCGGCGTGATGGCGCAGATATTGTTGGAGCGCAGCCATTGGAAGGCTGTCTCGATCCGTGGATGCAGGGAAAAATAGCGGGGAAGGCGTTCGATTCGGTCGATGATCATAGAGTGGGCCTCCTTACGGCGTCTCGAACAGGTCCCGGGGAACGAAAGCGGCTCCCTTTAACAGGCGGCGGGCGGTCCGTCCCACGGTCACAGTCCCGGGAACCGGGCCTTCTGCGCCTTCGGACATCTGCACATTCACATCCATGGGGCCATAGGGCTGGCCGATGCGTACGCGGGGAAGCGGGCCGGGCTGGGCAAGCACTTCATTGACCACGGTGCCGGGAATATTTGCGGCCACGGCGGTGCAGATGGCGCCGGTGACCATGTAGGCCCGGTGCATTTTCTGGACGGAGGCCAGGCGCGCGGTGAAGTCGATGGTCTCCTTTGAGATCATTTCTCCTTCGGGGTTCACAAAGTCCTGGGCGGGGGAGACAAAGCCGATTTTGGGGATGGCGGGGACCTCTTTGGTGGCGTCCTGCCACTGCTTGACCAGGCCGATGGTCTGAGCCGCGCGGCTGCGGATTTCCTCCAGGGCAGCGAGAATTTCCGGCATCTGTTCCACCTGGATGGGGAGTTCGGTGCCTTTTAAGCCCAGCTCGTGGGCGCGCACGAACACCACCGGGTTGGCGGCGTCCACGATGGAGACGGTGAAAACACGTCCATCCGTTAGAGGGATGGTGTCCGACGC
>PVML01019602.1_pt1 | contig 36966 bp, 33 predicted proteins | sample 1853371 | NCBI WGS metagenome assembly PVML01 (sample SAMN08533508, study PRJNA380276) | Human gut metagenome, whole genome shotgun sequencing project. | isolation source: participant 1, chromium library | host: Homo sapiens | collected 2017 | reverse complement strand
TTAATAGCCAGTTCTGTATCCGTATCATCTTTTTCCGGCTGGTGTAGGAAAATCATCTCTCACCAATCGCATCCAGCCGGAAAAAGATGATACGGATACAGAACTGGCTATTAAGCGGGCACTTGCCATGAATTGCAGCCATATTACGCTTTTAGGAGCAACAGGGGGAAGACTGGATCATATGATCGGAAATATACATCTTCTGTTCCCATGTCTGCAAAAAGGCACCTATGCAGAGATCGTAGATTCTCAAAACCGCCTGTATCTGATCGACGGAGAGCATAGTTTCCGAAAAGGAGAAGTATGGGGGAAATATATTTCTTTTCTTCCGCTTACAGAAGAGGTGACCGGGATCACTTTAAAAGGCTTTAAATATCCACTGACAGATAGAGATATCTCCATTGGAACCAGCCTGTGTATCAGCAATGAACTGGTAGAAGAGGAAGGAATCGTAACTTTGACAGATGGTGTTTTGATCACTGTGGAATCTCACGATTGATAAGAAAACCAGCCGGTATTCTGCTTTTATTCTTCTTTAGCTGGACATTATAAATGAAATTATCATACTGGACTGGTTCAAAATTAACAAACTGGATATTTAATACTATCCAGTAAAGTGCTAGTATACCTTCAAACGAAAGGACCGGATAAAGCTTGTTACAGGAAACTGGTCAGAGGAGGACAATTATGAATACAGCACAGGCAGTACAGAAAGAATCAAAGGCAGGAAGCAGCAAAGTCTATAAGATAGCTCTTACCGGACTTTTTGCAGCATTATCTTATGTCGTATTTACGTTTTTACAGTTTAAGATCTATCTGCCAGGCGGGGATGCTACTTCGATCCATCTTGGAAATGCAGTGTGCGTTTTAGGCGCATTGCTTTTAGGCGGTTTTTACGGCGGCTTAGGCGGAGCGATTGGTATGACCATCGGTGACCTTTTTGATCCTAAGTATGTGTTCTATGCACCAAAGACCTTTATTTTAAAACTGTGCATTGGCCTGATCACTGGTCTGGTAGCACATCACATAGGGCATATCAATGAAACAAAAGACAGCAAAAAGGTATTAACTTTTGTTATTGCAGCAGCAGTCAGCGGCCTGTTATTTAATGTGATCTTTGATCCGTTAGTAGGATACTATTATAAATTATGGATCATGGGAAAACCTGCAGCAGAGCTGACACTTGCATGGAATGTAGCAGCAACTTCTATTAATGCAGTTACTTCTACAGTTGCGTCAGTTGTGATCTATATGCCGGTGAGAACGGCGCTGATCCGTTCTGGTTTATTTGATAAATTAAAATAAATGATCGCCCCGGTTTTGTGGGGACATATAAGATCCAGGAGTGAAAAATGACACAATACCACCAGAAAAAAATCGCAATGATCAATGATCTTTCAGGTTACGGCCGCTGTTCTATTACAGCGGCTCTGCCTGTTTTAGCGGCACTGAAGATCCAGTGCTGTCCGGTTCCCACCTCAGTGCTTTCTAATCACACAGGGTTTCCGGTTTATTTTTTTGATGATTACACAGATAAAATGGAACCCTATATAGAAAAATGGAAAGAACTGAAATTATCCTTTGACGGCATAGTTTCTGGCTTTTTAGGTTCTGAACGCCAGATCCAGATCGTGAAAAATATGATCACGGAATTTAAGGGACCAAAAACCAAAGTGATCGTAGATCCCATTATGGGAGACCATGGAGAAGCTTATGCCACTTACACAGAGTCTATGTGCAGTAAAATGAAAGAACTGGCAGAAATGGCAGATATTTTGACGCCCAACCTTACAGAAGCCTGTATTTTAACAAAGCGTTCTTACAAAAAAAATGCCTGGAGCCGGAAAGAGATAGAAGATCTTGCAGAAGAACTTTTGGATATGGGGCCTTCCGGTGTGGTGATCACAGGAGTACGAAAAGGAGAGTATCTGGTAAATGCAGTGGCAGAAAAGGGAAAGGAAATAACCTATATCCGCCGTAAAAAAGTTGGAACAGAGCGTCCGGGTACAGGAGATGTATTTTCATCAGTAGTGGCCGGTGTCTGCGTAAGAGGCGGAAGCTTAGCAGAAGGAGTGACTCTGGCGGCTGACTTTGTAAAAGATTGTATCCGCCGCTCGGAAGAACTTCAGATACCTGTTGAAAATGGGGTATGTTTTGAAGAATTGCTGGGCCAGCTGGTGCGCTATAAGGGAAAATAAAAGTTTTTAGCTTTTTTAAACCTTTTTAAACGCAAAAAAGTCTTTTCAATCTTGATAAAATGTTATATACTCAATAGCAGTTGGCGAATTATGGCATATGGTTGTATATGTTATGAAAAGGATCGCTATATAATAAGGAAATGAAAATCCAGGAGGAGTATCATGTTAGATTTAAAGTTTGTCAGAGAAAATCCAGACATCGTAAAGCAGAACATTAAAAATAAATTCCAGGACAGCAAGCTGCCGCTGGTAGATGAGGTGATCGCATTAGATGCAGAAAACCGTACTACCCAGAAGGAAGCAGATGACTTAAGAGCCAGCAGAAATAAACTGTCCAAACAGATCGGTGCTCTTATGGGCCAGGGAAAGAAAGAAGAAGCAGAAGAAGTTAAGAAGCAGGTAAGTGCTAATTCTGCAAGACTGACTGAATTAGAGGAAAAGGAAGCAGAGCTTTCTGAAAAGATCTTAAAGATCATGATGACTATTCCAAATATCATTGATCCAAGTGTACCGATCGGTAAAGATGACAGCCAGAACGTAGAGATTGAACGTTTCGGTGAGCCAGTTGTTCCGGATTTCGAGATTCCATATCACACAGATATTATGGAAAGCTTTAACGGAATTGACTTAGATGCAGCAAGAAGAGTAGCAGGAAATGGTTTCTACTACTTAATGGGTGATATTGCAAGACTTCATTCTGCTGTTATTGCATATGCAAGAGATTTCATGATCAACCGTGGATTTACTTACTGTGTACCACCTTTCATGATCCGCAGCAACGTAGTAACCGGTGTTATGAGTTTCGCTGAAATGGATGCCATGATGTACAAGATCGAGGGAGAAGATCTGTATCTGATCGGTACCAGCGAACATTCCATGATCGGAAAGTTTATTGATACCATTACTCCAGAAACACAGCTTCCTCTGACACTGACCAGTTATTCTCCATGCTTCCGTAAGGAGAAAGGTGCTCACGGAATCGAAGAGAGAGGTGTATACCGTATCCATCAGTTTGAGAAGCAGGAAATGATCGTTGTCTGCAAGCCGGAAGAAAGCCCAATGTGGTATGACAAGCTGTGGCAGAACACTGTAGATCTGTTCCGCTCTATGGATATTCCTGTAAGAACCTTAGAGTGCTGCTCTGGTGATCTTGCTGACTTAAAGGTTAAGTCCTGTGACGTAGAGGCTTGGTCCCCAAGACAGAAGAAATATTTTGAAGTAGGAAGCTGCTCTAACTTAGGTGATGCTCAGGCACGCCGCTTAAAGATCCGTGTTCAGGGTGAAGATGGAACCAAGTATCTGGCTCACACCTTAAACAACACAGTAGTAGCTCCGCCACGTATGCTGATCGCATTCTTAGAGAACAATCTGCAGGCTGACGGTTCTGTACGTATCCCAGAGGTATTAAGACCTTATATGGGCGGTATGGAAGCTATGGTTCCAAAGAAGAATAAGTAATAAAATAATAACATAAATATATCCCCTGTATTTTCAGGGGATATATTTATAAATAATGAAGGACTGGAATTGAAAAAAGATTCCAGGAGCACATGATCCAGAAAGGTGGATGTTTGATGATCAAATTTAATCACTTCAATTTTAATGTATTAGATCTTAATAAGAGCCTTGCTTTTTATAAAGAAGCTTTAGGTTTGGAACCAGTGAGAGAGAAAGATGCTTCTGATGGCTCCTTTAAGCTGGTTTATTTAGGAGATGGAATTTCAGATTTTACACTGGAACTGACCTGGTTAAAAGACCGTACAGAGCCTTACAATCTGGGTGAATGTGAATTTCACCTGGCTTTTCATGTAGATGACTATGAGGGAATCCACAGAAAACATGAAGAAATGGGCTGCATCTGCTACGAAAACCCGGCAATGGGAATTTACTTCATCACAGATCCGGACGGCTACTGGATCGAGATCGTGCCAGAGCATAAGTAGGAGAGATGAGATAGAAAAAGACCAGGCAGTTATCCGTAAAAATGGATATACCTGGTCTTTTTTATTGTAAATATCCTTTAACTTAAAAATCCCCCACCGTTTGGTGGGGGAAAAGCCTATATCTTATTTAAAGTCGCTGTATTTTTCTTCGCAATACTGGCAGCGATATGTTTCTGTCTTCTCATCGCTAAGATAGAAGATATGTGGAAGTTCCTGCTCAATAGAGGTGATGCAGCGAGGATTCTTGCAGTGGATCACGTTGGTGATCTTCTTAGGCAGCTTTAATGCTTTCTTCTCTGCAATGCGGTCATCTTTGATAATATTAACAGTGATATTGTGATCAATGTATCCTAAGATATCCAGATCAACCTTATCCAGTCCGCCTTCAATCTTGATGATGTCCTTGCGGCCCATTTTATTGCTTCGTGCATTCTTGATAACAGCTACCTGGCAGTCTAATTTGTCAAGACCTAAGTGGTAGTAGATATCCAGGCTCTTTCCGGCCTCGATGTGGTCAAGTACGATTCCTTCTTTTAATCCGCTGATATTTAACATGGCTTTTCTACCTCCAGTAATGTCATGATCAGAGCCATACGAACATATACGCCGTACTGTGCCTGTTTAAAGTAAGCAGCTCTTGGGTCATCATCTACTTCAACAGAAATCTCATTTACTCTTGGAAGCGGATGAAGAACGAACATATCGTCTTTTGCCATAGACATTCTCTTTTTGTCTAAGATGTAGCAGTCTTTTAAGCGGATGTAATCTTCTTCGTTGAAGAAACGCTCTTTCTGTACACGAGTCATGTACAGGATATCCAGCTGACCGATGGAATCATCCAGGCTGCCGATCTCTTCAAATGGAATGTTGTTTGCAACCAGAACATCCTCACGGATGCTGTCAGGAATGCGAAGTTCAGGCGGGGAGATGAGAACAAATTTTACACCCGGATAACGGACCATAGCGTTGATCAGGGAGTGAACAGTACGACCGAACTTTAAGTCGCCGCAAAGACCGATGGTTAAGTTGTCCAGACGTCCCTTTAAGGAACGGATAGTCATAAGGTCTGTTAAAGTCTGTGTTGGATGCTGATGTCCGCCGTCACCTGCGTTGATGACAGGGATACGTGCCTTCTGGGCAGCTACATAAGCAGCGCCTTCTTTTGGATGACGCATAGCGCAGATATCTGCATAGCAGGAAATCATGCGGATGGTATCAGCAACGCTTTCGCCTTTTGCTGCAGAACTGGAGTTAGCAGATGAAAAACCTAAAACATTACCGCCAAGGTTTAACATAGCAGCTTCAAAGCTTAAACGTGTACGGGTACTTGGCTCATAGAATAATGTAGCCAGCTTCTTGCCGTCGCAGACGTGGGCATATTTTGGAAGGTTATTCTCAATATCCCGTGCCAGCGCCAGAAGATCATCAATCTCCTCCACAGAGAAGTCTAAGGGATTCAATAAGTGTCTCATGTGATTCTCCTTTGCCTTTTATATTCAATTACATGATTTTGGGAAATACTATAACACTGAACCAGTGCGACAGCTGATCTTAGCCAGAATGGCACTGATTTTGTGCCTTGAGATATTCTTACACAAAAGCGGTTGGAAGTCAAGCACAATTATAGAAAAATGTAAAAAATTATATAACAGTTCAGCCTTGCGAAGATTTAGAGTCAAAAACACGTTGAAAACTTGTTTTCATAAGTGCTTTTGACCCTAAATCTTCATAAGGCTGACGCCCAAAGCTTCTTGTCCGCTGCAAGCGGGCAAGAAGATGCAAGGCTGAACTGTAACAAATATCCTCACAATAACAGAGTAAGAAATATTTAAGGAACTTTCAAGGAAAAATAGAGAGCCTATTAAGGCTTATTGTGCTATAATTAGCGCAAAGCAAAATAAACAAGAAGGAGAGTTCTGTTTTGTGAATATAGAAGATCCGAAAAAAGCGTCTGCGGTCATCCGCGTAAAAGACCTTTATAAGATATACCGGGTAGGAGAAACGAAAGTCCGCGCATTAAACGGCGTCAGTTTTGAGATACCAAAGGGGGAGTTTGTAGCTATTGTAGGAACTTCAGGTTCCGGCAAATCGACCCTTTTAAATATGCTGGCAGGACTGGAAAAGCCAACAAAGGGCGAGATCCTTATTGGAAATGTACATATAGAAAAATTAACAGAAAAGCAGCTGGTAGCTTTCAGACGGGAAAAAGTAGGATTCATTTTTCAGTCTTACAATCTTTTAAATACCATGAATGCTATTGAGAATGTGTCTCTTCCTCTGGCATTTCGTGGTGTCCCAAAGAAAGAACGCCTGAAAAAAGCCAGAGAATACATGGAATTAGTAGGTGTAGAAAAGCAGGAAAAGCATATGCCAAACCAGATGTCAGGCGGCCAGCAGCAGAGAGTGGGGATTGCCAGAGCTTTAGTTGTAAAGCCGCAGATCATCTTTGCGGATGAACCTACAGGAAACCTGGATTCAAAGACGACAATGGAAGTACTACAGCTAATGCAAAGAATTGTAAAGGAGCAAAATCAGACCCTTGTTATGGTTACCCATGATGATCATCTTGCTTCTTATGCAGACCGCCGGATACGGATCGTAGATGGCAAGATCGTAAATATAGAAGTGGGTCAGAGGAGAGAGTGAAAATGAGAAACAGTGTATGGAAAAGAATGGCGTTTTTAGCCGCGGTATGGATATTTGCCGCTGTCAGTTGCTTAAGTGCCTATGCCAGTGATTTTAAGCTGGGTTATAATACAAATGCCAGCAGCAACGATTACATATTTACAACGAAGGCGCCAAGGGGAAATATCGGAAAATCCATGAGCATTTCCTTCCGTGTCCGTGCTACAGATGAAGATATGAACAATCTGCGGGTCAGCCTTCTTGAAACCAGTGATTTCCAGCAGATCGAAAGCAGAGGAGACAGCGATTACACCATTGATTATTATCCATTTGAGATCATGGAGACCACATTTACTGCAAAACATGTGGGAAATATCAAAGCAGGAAATGTAAAAAGTGTTTCTCTGTCTGCCAGAGTGCGTCGTGATGCAGGACAAGGCTATTACAGTATTCCCATCCAGTTAGAGTGGGATGGCGGTTCAGATGTAGATTACATTAATATATGGATCTCTTCCAGTACATCATCTTCTGCAGATGACGAAGAAGACAAAAAAGAGGGAAATTACTTTGTAGTAGGAGAGAATCAGTCAACACCAAGAGGTGTTTATCCTAATGTCCTTGATTTTGATGTGAATTTCCGCAATAAACGGGAGACAACGGCTCAGGATGTTACCATATCCATGGAGTTATCTGAGGATGATAAAAAGTTCCCCTTTGAGATCAATGACGGCAATTATGACCGTACTTATGACCGGATCCAGTCAGGGGAAAGTGTTTCGGCACATTACAGTATGGCGATCCGAAAAGATTCATACACCGGATATTACCCTATTAAATTTACCATTACCTTCCGTTTAAGCTCTGAGGGCGATCTTCATACAGAAGAAAATACATTTTTTGTTCATGTAGTATCTAAGGACAAGGAAGATGATCTTAGGGATTTTGATGCCAATGACCGTACCAAAGCCCGGGTGATCGTAGACAGTTATCGCACGGAACCTGCAGATGTATATGCAGGAGAAGAGTTTGATCTTATACTAAGTATGAAAAATGCCTCTTCCACAGTGCCTGCAAGTAATATTTTATTTAATTTGGAGTCAGAAAAAGTTTCAGACAGTGCTGTATTCACTACGGAAAGCGGAACTGCTTCTAAAGTAGTCAATTCTCTGGCACCAGGAGAGAGTACTGAGGTACGGGCACGTTTTACAGCCAAAGCAGGAGTAGACCAGCGTTCCTATGGTATTACAGTAAAAGAAAAATATGACAGCCCGGAATTTAAAAATGCAGAAGAGAGCATTATCGTGGATATTCCGGTTAAGCAGTATGCAAGACTGAGTACCAGCAATATGGATGTAATGCCGGATTCCATGACTGTAGGCTCTGAGTCTAATGTTATGTTTGGCATCAACAACACAGGAAAAGTAATTCTTTATAATGTAACTGTTAATTTTGAAGCAGATTCCATTAAACCAACAGATTATTATGTGGGAAATATCAAACCGGGCGAAACAGGAAATGTAGATACCATGCTTTCTGGTATTGCAGCTACTACGGATGACGGAAACGTCAAGGTGATCATCAACTACGAAGATGAAAATGGTCAGCCGGCAGAACCAGTGGAAAAAGAACTGACTTTATTGGTTAATGAAGAGGCAGAAGAAGACTGGAATATGGATATGCCGGAAGATATGGATGTATCCGGTCAGACAGATTCCGTGGCTGGTAATAAGCTGCGTCTGGCTGCTGGTGGTGTGATCCTGGCGGCTGTTATTGCAGCAGTGGTATTTGCAGTAAAGATTGTTAAGAAACGCAAAGAAGCAAAACAGAAAAGGGATGATGAAAATGAGATTTCATGATCTTCTGATGATGAGTGTCAATAACCTGCGCAGACGAAAATTACGAACATTTCTTACTGTTTTAGGTGTTATTATCGGTACAGCTTCCATTGTGGTCATGGTTTCCCTTGGAATCGGTTTAAATGAGATGACTATGGAACAGATCGCTTCCTGGGGAAGTCTGACTACCATAGAGGTATATGCAAATAATAATGGAAATAATGTAAGGATTTTAGGTGACTCTGGCTCATCTGCCTCTTCAAAAAGCGGAGAACCCTCTTATATTACGGATGAGGTAATTGCGGATTTTCAGAAGATTCCCTATGTGACAGGTGTATCACCAGTTTTGGAAATGAATGTGCTGATGCGTCAGGGGGCTTATGAGGCACAGTATATCAGACTTACCGGAGTCAGTCAGTCTTATTTAAAGCAGCTGGACTTAGGAGAAGGACGCATTCCGGCCTCCGGGGAAATGGGAATGGTCTTTGGAAATGGAGTTTTGCAGAATTTTATGAATGCAAAAACAGGAAAAGGCTATTGGGACACAGGCGAATTGCCGGATGTAGATCTGATGGGAAAGCCGGTCTTTGTTGTTTTTGATATGGATGCCTATTACCAGAGTCAGGGAGGCGCAACAGGAGATGATGGAAACAGTGTAAAACCTCCGAAAAAGTATATGATCCCGGTTACAGGTATGATCGCAGGCGGGATTGATGACTGGAGCAATTATTCCTGGTCTGTGTATACAGATATTGATGGTTTGAAAGAGCAGCTGAAGAAAGCTTTTAAAAAAGGTACGGTGATCCCCGGACAACCTACGAATAAAAAGGGAAAACCGTTAAATTATATTGTATATAACAGTGCAGAAGTTTTTGTAGATGATATGGAACATGTAGCCCAGGTACAGAAGATGCTGGCAGAAAAAGGGTATCAGGTAAACAGTCAGATGGACTGGCTGGAAAGTTCCAGGAGACAGTCTAATATGGTGCAGGCAGTTCTTGGGGGAATCGGCGCTGTATCATTGTTTGTAGCAGCCATCGGTATTGCCAATACGATGATGATGTCTATTTATGAAAGGACCAAAGAGATTGGTGTTATGAAAGTATTAGGCTGTGATATGGGCAATATCCGCAGTATGTTTCTGATCGAATCCGGTTTTATCGGTTTTATGGGCGGAGTACTGGGAGCACTGCTAAGCTATGGGGTATCTGTGATCGTTAACCGCTTTGTAAGTATGTCTGATATGATGGGAATGAGCGGAAACTTGTCAAGGATTCCATTATGGCTGGTGCTTGCTGCCATCGGTTTTGCCATTTTTGTAGGTATGGCAGCTGGTTTTATGCCTGCTGTGCGTGCTATGAAATTAAGTCCTCTTGCAGCCATCCGCAATGAATAAAAGGTTACTGTACATGGGTAGGCACTTTTGGAACCGAAAGTGCCGTACGATAACGTAGTGGCAGCGGGAATTTGCCGTATTTAAATGCGAAGCCACGGCAAATTCCGTTGCTGGTCATGCAACGCATGAACAGTAACAGATCCATGCTGCTGATCCAGTCATAAGAAAAACTAATAAGTAAAACTTCTAAAAAGCACTTGCGTTATTAGCAGAAAACATATATATTAAAAGCAGTTGAAAGCACGGCGTGTGACTGGCGGAAAGTGGATCAACCACAGGGAGCACGCAGAAAGTGAGAGCCGTCCGCCTGGGCACAAAATGATATTTTTGTGTGCAGGTGGGCGGTTTTTTAATGTACCAGGAAATTCAGAAAATATCAGGAGGACTCTAACATGTATATGAAAAATCTGGAAGTGGAATTAAAAGAAAACACATATCCGGGCCGCGGTATTGTGATTGGAGAAAGCAAAGATGGCAAGAAAGCTGTTACAGCCTATTTTATCATGGGCCGCAGTTCAAACAGCCGTAATCGTGTTTTTGTAGAAGATGGAGATGGGATCCGCACCCAGGCATTTGATCCTGCAAAGTTAGAAGATCCAAGCCTGATCATCTATGCGCCGGTTCGTGTGCTGGGAAATAAGACGATTGTTACAAATGGTGACCAGACTGATACTATTTATGAGGGAATGGATCATCAGCTTACCTTTGAACAGTCTCTTCGCAGCCGTGAGTTTGAGCCGGACGGACCTAATTATACTCCGCGTATTTCCGGTATTCTCCATGTAGAAAACAAAAAATACAGCTATGCAATGTCTATTTTAAAGAGCAATCAGGGAAATCCGGATTCCTGTCTGCGTTTTACATTTGCTTATGAAAATCCGGTTCCGGGAATGGGACATTTTATCCACACATATATGCATGACGGCAATCCTCTTCCAAGTTTTGAGGGAGAGCCAAAGCCAGTAGAGATCGATGGAACGATTGATGAATTTACGGATAAGTTGTGGGGCAGCTTAAATGAAGACAACAAAGTATCCCTGTTTGTACGTTTTATTGATATTGAAACAGGTACATGGGAAACCCGCATTGTAAATAAAAATCAGTAAATACAAAAGGAGAACCTTACATGAAAGAACTGGAATTAAAATATGGATGCAACCCTAATCAGAAACCTGCAAAGATCTTCATGAATGACAATAAAGATCTGCCAGTCACCGTTTTAAGCGGTCGTCCGGGATATATTAATTTTTTAGACGCATTAAACGGCTGGCAGCTGGTAAAAGAGTTAAAAGAAGCAACAGGACTTCCGGCAGCAGCTTCTTTTAAACATGTATCTCCGGCCGGAGCAGCAGTAGGACTTCCTCTGACTGATGTTTTGCGAAAGATCTACTGGGTAGATGATCAGGGAGAACTTTCTCCTCTTGCAAGTGCTTATGCAAGAGCCAGAGGTGCAGACCGCATGTCCTCTTTTGGTGATTTTATTTCTCTGTCTGATGTATGTGATGTTGCGACAGCAAAACTGATCAAGCGCGAGGTTTCTGATGGTGTGATTGCACCAGGATATGAGCCGGAAGCACTGGAGATCTTAAAATCAAAGAAAAATGGAAATTACAATGTGATCCAGATCGATGCGGATTATGTACCGGAAGAATTAGAACGCAAGCAGGTATTTGGCGTTGTGTTTGAGCAGGGACATAATAATCTGAAAATCGATAAAGAACTTCTGAAAAATATTGTTACAGAAAATAAAGATCTGCCAGAAGAAGCAGCTATGGATCTGGTGATCTCTCTGATCACCTTAAAATATACCCAGTCTAATTCTGTCTGCTTCGTAAAGGGAGGACAGGCCATCGGTATTGGTGCCGGACAGCAGTCCAGAGTACATTGTACCAGACTGGCTGGCAGCAAGGCTGATAACTGGTATCTGCGCCAGAATCCAAAGGTATTAAATCTGCCATTTATTGACGGCATCCGCAGGGCAGACCGTGACAATGCCATTGACTTATATATTGGCGAGGACTATATGGACGTACTGGCAGATGGCAGATGGGAAAAGATCTTTAAAGAAAAACCGGAAGTATTTACAAGAGAAGAAAAGAGAGCCTGGCTTGACAGCCTTACAGACGTAGCATTAGGCTCTGATGCTTTCTTCCCATTTGGAGATAACATTGACAGAGCCCATAAAAGCGGTGTAAAATATGTGGCACAGCCCGGCGGCTCTGTAAGAGATGATCAGGTTATTGATACCTGTAACCAGTACGGTATGGTAATGGCATTTACCGGTATCCGTCTGTTCCATCACTAAAGTACGGCATGATCTGGCACTAAAACAGGATGCCGATTAAAAGAGTACATAAAAGCTTTAGGCAGCAGAGTATGCGTCCATCCGGCTGAATTTCAGGGGGGAAAAACTTATGATGAAAGACCTTACCAGAGAGCACCCGGATAAGATTTTGTGGCGCTTTCTGCTGCCTATGTTAGTCAGCGTTATGTTTCAGCAGATCTACAATATTGCAGACAGCTGTATTGCCGGCCGTTTTGCGGGAGAGGATGCCCTGGCGGCTGTAGGAGCGTCGTACCCGATTACTGTTATATTTATGGCATTTGCCGTAGGAACCAACCTGGGAGCCTCTGTTGTGGTTTCCAGGCTTTTTGGCGCTAAAAATATGGCGAGAATGAAGACGGCTGTAAGCACTGCATTTATTGTCTGCGCTTTTATGAGCTTTTTTCTCACACTCATCGGCTATTTCTTCTGCGGCAGTATGATGCGTGCTGTCCACACGCCGAAAAATATTTTTGCAGACGGACAGTTATATTTAAAGATCTACGTGTATGGTATTACATTTTTACTTTTATATAATGTGTGTACGGGTATTTTTACTGCTTTAGGTGACTCTAAAACACCTTTATATTTTCTGATCGGTTCCTCTGTGGGAAATATCATACTGGATTATTATTTTGTAGCCTGTATGGGCCTGGGAGTAGCAGGCGTTGCCTGGGCTACCTTTATTGCTCAGGGGATTTCCGCCATTTTGGCTCTTACGTTTCTGGCAATACGTCTGAAAAAGATAAACTGCCAGGGAACTTTTAAGTGGCTGGATCTTGCTCTTTTGGTTCAGATCGCGGCTATTGCCATTCCAAGTATCATGCAGCAAAGTGTTTTGTCTATTGGAAATATGTTTGTGCAGGAGATCGTAAACCGCTATGGTTCTGCGGTAATTGCCGGTTATTCCGGGGCGATCAAGCTTAATACTTTTGCTATTAATTCTTTTATGGCTCTTGGAAGCTGTCTTTCTAGTTATACAGCCCAGAATCTGGGAGCGGGAAAGCAGGAGCGGCTGCCTATGGGATTTCGTACCGGTGTCCGTTTGTCACTGATCGCCTCCCTGCCCTTTGTGATCCTTTATTTCTTTGCCAGCAGACAGATGATGGGATTGTTTTTAAATGATTCAAGTACAGACGCTATCAATGCAGGACGGGAGTTTTTGCATATTGTAAGTCCCATGTATTTTATGATCTCTATTAAATTAATGACGGATGGCATTATCCGCGGTTCAGGTGCCATGCATTATTTTGTAATGGCTACTATACCGGATCTGATCTTGCGTATTCTGGTAGCATTACTTCTTACAAAACGTTTTGGAAGTACGGGAATCTGGATGGCATGGCCTTTTGGCTGGATCGCAGCTACTGTCCTGACGATTATTTTCTATCGCCGCATCATTTCAGGAAAATATGTGATACGTCTGTAGAGGTAATACATAGGCATTTCAGCCTTGCAAGTGGTTACAAACTATGGTAAAATTTTGGCAAGTATGTAAAAAATTGATATCCAAGATAAGGTGAGATACAGGAAGAGAAGGACAAAAGCCGGTGACAGAAGAGAACAGAAATACAGAAGAAATAATCACAGAAGAAGCAGTTGGAGAAGATACAGCTGCGGAAGATACATTTTCACAGGAGATGCCCGAAGAAACAGGGCAGGAAGAAGCCGGAGAGGAAGAAACAGGCGAAAAAATGAGTGAAGAAGAAATGGATGGGGAAGAAGAGTATGCGCCTGCTGTGAAAAAAGGCAATATCTTTATAACCATCTTCAAATATATCATAAAAATCTTTGGATATAGTTGTCTTTTTCTGCTCCCCTTTTTATCCTATTATTTATTTGAATATGTAACAGGAAATCTGGAAAACATACCTGCTTTTATGGCATTTTTAAACGTATGCTGGATTTATGTATTGTATCTGGCTCTTACAGGCATTACAGGCACGACCCGCATATCTGTGCCCGTTGTGTCGATTGCGTTGCTTTTGATATCCTTTGCGGAAACGTTTGTTGTAGATTTCCGCGACCGTCCGATCATGATCTGGGATGTGCTGGCGGTACGTACAGCCATGACAGTATCTGGAAATTATGTTTTTAATATTTCAGATAAGATGATGCAGGCAGCAAAAGCAGTGATCGGTGCGAACATTTTTCTCTGGTTTTTCCCGGTCCATGCAAAGCATTTAAAAATGAAGCTGGTTTTAAGGGGCTTCTGCATTGGTACAGCAGCAGCTTTTGTTTTTGGATTTTATAATGCGGTTGTCCCGATCCATCAGCTGGGGATCAATATGTGGTCTGTGAATGAGACTTATAATTCCTGCGGCTATATTCTGTCTACAGCATTATCCTTCCAGTATGTGGTGAAAAAACCACCGGTTGAGTACAGCCATTCAAAGCTGGAAACCATTTATGAGGAGTTATTGTCTGAAGATGAAGAGGATCTGTATCAATCAAATGAGATTTTATCTCACAAAGCAGAAACTCAGCCAGTGAACCTGATCTGCATTATGAATGAAAGCCTTTCTGACTTGCGGGTGGTTGGAGATTTTTCCACAAACCAGGAATATCTTCCATTTATCAACAGCCTGACGCAAAATACTGTAAAAGGAAATCTCTGTATGCCGGTGTTTGGTTCTATGACCAGCAATTCCGAATTTGAATTTTTAACAGGAGACTCGGTGGCTATGCTTCCGTCTAATTCCATTGCGTATCAGTTTAATGTGCAGCCAAACACCTGGTCTATGGTAAGTACGGTGAGAGCTCAGGGATACCGTGCAGTAGCCATGCATCCGTATCCGGGAGAAAACTGGAACAGAAAGACCTGCTATGCAAACATGGGATTTGATGAGTTTTTGGACTGGGACTTTTTTGAAGGCAGCGAACAGTTGCGCTATTATACCAGTGATCAGGGCGATTTTGAAAAAGTGATCCAGGCAGTAGAAGAAAAGGAAGATCCCCAGGATAAGCTGTTTATATTTAATGTTACCATGCAGAACCATGGCGGCTACGAGGGAACATTTGACGAGTTTGACCAGACGGTATGGCTCACAGGCGATATGGAAGGAAAATATCCAAAAGCAGATCAGTATCTGTCTTTGGTAAAGCGCTCAGATGATGCGTTTGCTTATCTGTTGGATTATTTCAGTCACAGTGACGAACCGACTATGATTGTTATGTTCGGTGATCATCAGCCAAGTGTGGAAGATGAATTTTTTGATGAAATATATGGAACTCCAAGCAGCGAAGTACCTGTAAAGGACCGACTGATGTGGTACGAGACCCCATTTGTTATCTGGACCAATTATGATCAGCCATCCAAAGACATGGGAAAGCTGGGAGCAGTGTATCTGTCTTCCTATGTACTGAAGCTGGCAGGTCTTGATATGCCTTTATACAACCAGTTCCTTCTTAATATGTCCCAGACTTATCCGGTTCTTCACTTCCTGGGATTTTATGATAAAGAAGGAAATTATCAGTCCTGGTCAGAGGCAGAATCAGAAGATAATCCAAACAGGAAGCAGGTCTTAGATTATGAGACTATGGCGTATGATCACAGTATAGACAATTATAAAGACAGCACGTTATTTACCGTGAGGGAAAAGCATGACGATACGGAAGAATAAAATAATTAAAAGCTGGCAGAAGATGCTCTTCTTGTTTTCTGCGTTGATTTTGCCCAACGTGATATGGTTCAGGAAACACTGACGCAGTGCAATATAGATGGGTTGATACCACGTCCGTTTTTCCTGTCGAATCTGTAAACTGCCATTGCCAGAGTCCGCAGCGATGCAGCACCTGAAACAGATGGCTTATCTGTTTTAAATGGAATGAAATTCCTCTGTGCGGAAGATAATAGCTTAAATGCTGAAATACTGGAAGGTATTTTGAACCTGTATGGGGCTTCTTGTACAATCTGTCCAGACGGAGAAGAGATCGTAAAAGCTTTTGAAAATGTAAAACCAGGAGAATAAGATGCGATTCTTATGGATATCCAGATGCCTCATATGAATGGATATGAAGCTGCACAGGCCATTCGAAACAGTGCAAATCCTTTGGGACGTACCATTCCTATTATTGCTATGACTGCCAATGCTTTTTCAGATGATGTACAGCACAGTCTTGCAGCCGGGATGGATGCTCATGTATCAAAGCCGATTGATATGGCGGTGCTGGAAAAAACCTTGCGGGATGTTTTACAGATAAAAAGGTCATGCTGAAAATAGGCGGTTTGCCGGCTGCTGTTTATGGGAATAGCACCGGGCAAGCCGCCTTTGCATAATATGTAAATAAGAATATGCGGGGTGGCTTTTTTTGAAAACTTTTCCAAAACCACTATCCCACGGAGAAGAAAAGCTGTATCTGAAACGCTGCAAAGAAGGCGACCAGACCGCCAGAAATATGCTGATCGAACACAACATGCGTCTGGTAGCCCATGTGGTAAAAAAGTATCAATGTCCGGACTATGATACAGAGGATCTGCTTTCGGCCGGGACCATCGGGCTGATCAAAGCAGTGAATACTTTTGATGCAGATAAAGGATCCAGACTGGCCACTTATGCGGCCCGATGTGTAGAAAATGCTATCCTCACACAAAAGCATGATCAGATAGTAGGTAACGCATGTTTTCCCCGTTCATGTCAAAGAAGGACAGGCTTTTTTTGTTTGCGTATTTATGATCTTTTGGAAGGGCGAACATCAGGGTTTCACTTCCCCATTTTTATTCAAACTTAATTTATTCTTAGTTCGTTCAAACAGAGTCAATCCCAGATCTTCTTCCAGTTTTTTCATATTTCTGCTCAGCGCAGGCTGTGACAGATGCAGGATCTCAGCTGCTTCTGACAAAGTGCCGGTTTCTGCAAAGGTTATAAGCTGGCGCAGTTCATATAATTCAAATATCGAAACTCCTCCTTTTGAATGGATTAAAAACAGTATAAAAAATATTGATGCCAGTATAATACATTGGCATTGTACATTTTTCAGAAAATGCCATAAAATGCAACTATCACTAATGTTTGCAGTAATTTTTTTGTTTTATAAATGGATATCTGCCAGGTGTGATATCAAAATTAATGATAGCACAAAGGGTGGTATTTGCAGCAGCCTTTATGGTTACAGGACCAGCCACAAAGATTACGAATCTTGGGGCATTAAAGATTGTACTGTAAGCAAAGAATTTTATTTTATACCTTGTATTTATCATGGGATTTTCTTTGCTGAAAGGTCTGGTGGTCAATTTTGTGATTTAACGGTAAAACGGAATTGCAATTGCTGCTAATAGAAAGAATTTGGTACAGCGGGAGTTGCAGGAAAGTAGTCAGCAGAGTTATACTATAATCCGTCTTATACAAAAATGGAGCATTGAAAAATCAAACGTTCATACAACAAAGATGAAAAAGATGGAACAGGCTTCATAAGTAAAGAAGCGAATAAGAGACGGAGGAAAGAACTTTGAAGCATAAAGAATTACTTGAAAAACTGACCCTGGAAGAAAAGGCGGCTTTGTTAAGTGGTAAAACAGTTTGGCAGACGAGGGACATCCCCCGTCTGTCTATTCCTTCCATTTTTCTTTCAGATGGTCCTCACGGAATCAGAAAACAGGCAGGAACAGGAGATCATCTGGGTTTAAATGAATCTTTAAAAGCAACTTGTTTTCCTACGGCAGCTGCCATTGCAAATAGCTGGGATCCGGTTTTAGGTGAGGAGATCGGAAAAGCTTTAGGAGAAGAAGCTGCGGCTCAGAATGTAGATATTGTATTAGGACCTGGATTAAATATAAAAAGAAGTCCTCTTTGCGGAAGAAATTTTGAATATTTTTCAGAGGATCCTTATTTATCCGGTAAAATGGCTGCGGCTTATATAAGAGGCATACAAAGTCAGGATGTTTATGCATGCCCCAAACATTTTGCAGTAAACAGCCAGGAAAAACGACGTATGGCCATGGATGCAGTGGTAGATGAAAGAACTCTTCGGGAAATCTATCTGACGGGCTTTGAAATTGCTGTAAAAGAAGGAAATGCCAGGGCCATCATGACCAGCTATAACCAGGTAAATGAGGCTTATGCAAATGAAAATAAAGAATTGCTTGTAGATATTCTGCGAAATGAATGGGGATTTAACGGACTGGTAGTTACAGACTGGGGCGGATCCAATGATCATGTTGAAGGGGTTCGCTGCCAGTCTGACCTGGAAATGCCGGCGCCTGGACTGGATTCAGCAAGAGAATTGCTGAGGGCGGTGAAAGAAGGGCGAATCTCACAGGAGGAACTGGATCTTTGCGTCGATCAGGTGCTGACAGCGGTTTGCGACTTAAGTGAAAAGAAAAGATCTGGAGAAAAGGGCTTTGATCCAAAAACCCATCATGCGCTTGCAAAAAAAGCAGCAGCGCAGAGCGCGGTGCTTCTTAAAAATGAGGAAGAAATCCTTCCGTTAAAAGGGAAAATGAAGGTAGCTTTAATTGGTGATTTTGCTTTTCAGCCGCGTTATCAGGGAGCTGGATCTTCCATGGTAAATCCATTTGAAGTAGAATCTATGGAAAAGATGATCCATCAGTACGATCTTTGTGTAGTAGGAATGTCCCGTGGTTATTTACAAAATGGAAACGCAGATGCAGCCCTGGAAAAAGAGGCATTAGAGCTTGCAGCAAAGGCGGAGGTCGTTCTTTACTGCTTTGGTCTGGATGAAATCAGCGAATCAGAAGGATTGGACCGTGGGCATATGCGGATTCCGCAGAATCAGATCAATCTGCTTGGAGAACTGGTAAAGGTGAATCCAAATCTGGTGGGAGTTTTAAGCGCCGGATCCAGCGTGGAAATGCCATGGCAGCATTGCCTGAAAGCTATTTTACATGGGTATCTGGGAGGTCAGGCAAGCGCAGGAGCTGTTTTGGATATTCTGACAGGAATCATTAATCCATCGGGACGTTTGGCAGAAACATATCCTCTGCGCTATGAGGATACGCCTACATTCCGGTATTTTCCGGCTTCAGAACGTACCAGTGAATACAGAGAGGGACTTTTTGTAGGTTATCGTTATTACGACACCAGCATTGTCAGATTTCAGTATCCCTTTGGATATGGCCTTTCTTATACGGAATTTACATATTCCGGATTGAAAGTTGACCAGGAAGGTGTCCGGTTTACGATCACCAATACAGGAAAAAGGGACGGAGCAGAAACAGCCCAGCTTTATATCGGTTTTCCGGATTCATCTGTTTTTCGTCCGCAAAAAGAATTAAAAGGGTTCCAGAAAGTTTTCTTAAAAGCAGGAGAAAGCAAAAGTGTAAAAATTCCTTTTGATGATAAAACATTTCGCTATTGGAATGTAAAAACAAAACACTGGGAGATCGAGGAAGGGGAATATCTGGTTATGGTAGGCGCCTGCGTGGCAGATATCCGGTTGTCAGGAAAATTGTTTGTGAACGGTACAACAAAGGAAATACCATACCAAAAAGAGCAGCTTCCTTCCTATTACAGCGGACTTATCAATAAAGTGGACGCATCGGAATTTGAAGTACTTTTGGGGCATCCGATCCCTGATGGAAGATGGAGCGGAGAGCTGGGGATCAATGATGCGATCTGTCAACTGTATTATGCAAAAAGCGGTCTGGCCCGTTTTGTTTACCGGATTTTAACAGATAAAAAGAAAAAAAGTGAAGAAAATGGAAAACCAGATTTGAACATTTTGTTTATTTACAATATGCCATTTCGGGCCATTGCAAAAATGACAGGCGGCGGAGTGAGCATGGAAATGGTTTACGGAATAGTAGATATGGTAAATGGACATATTTTTACAGGTTTAAAAAAGCTGGTTAAAGGATATTTCAGCAATCAGAAGGAAAATAAGGCATATGAAAAATTACTTGCCGGAAAGGAGCAGCGCTTATGATAAAAGCAAAAGAATGGATCAAAAACCATCCAGATCTGTGGGAATTTATTTTATTTAACCTGCTTTCAAATGTGGCTACGATCGTAAATTTTGTTGTAATGTGGTTTTGCACGGGATTTATTTTTTCATCCATGGCTCAGACGCCTTTTCAGTTTTTTATTTTCCGGTATACACAGGTAGAAAGTGACCTGGGATTATGCGGATTTTTAAGTTTCCTTGCAGCAACGGCAGCAGCACAGGCTGTAAACTTTTATGTACAGAAAAATTATGTGTTCCGGTCTAATGCAGCTTTTGCCCAGGCTGTGCCAAGATATGTGTGCCTGGCTGTTATCCTGGTGATCGTATCAGCAGCGCTTCCGGCCTACAGTCAGGCATTTTTCAGTCATTTGGGCTTTATTCCCCAGGTTTTGATCCCCACCTTGGCCAATGGGGTTAATATTGTTGTACAGGTTGCAATGAGCTATCCTGCAATGAAATTCTGGATCATGCCAGGTTCAAAAAAGTCCTGATTTTTTGACTGCAGATATGACAGCATCTATAAGCTGGATTTTTTGCAGGGTGGGACAGTCCAGATTTTGCAAAAACTGCTCCACAGCATCAGCATGGGCATAAGCAGTCTGTATCGCCAGTTTGGATTTGCCTTCGTCTGTTTGAGGAAAATATACGATCAGAGGAATATCTGGTTGTTTTCGGGAAATAGTCAGTCACCTCCTTGTGTAGCAATATATGAAGTAATAAACTTGTCTTAGTATTACCCATCGATCAAAGAAAAAAGATGAAGATTGATTTAATGTCATAGGATGTTAGTAATAATAGCTGAAAAGGTGGGAATTGCCCCGGATGCGTGAAAATGCACAGGGTATATATGACTGAAAGAAAGGTATTTATTGCTGTTTACTCCCGAAAATCAAAATTTACCGGAAAAGGGGAAAGCATAGAAAACCAGATAGAACTATGCAGAGAGTACATTCGTATCCAGAAAGGAGAAGAGGAGGTTAAAAATATTGTTGTATACGAAGATGAGGGATTTTCAGGTGGGAACCTGAACCGGCCGGGCTTTAAGAAAATGATGACTGCAGCGAGAAACAGGGAACTGTCGGAGATCATTGTATACCGTCTGGACCGGATCAGCCGCAACATCGGGGACTTTTCAGGACTGATCGAAGAACTTTCCCGATTGGGGATCGCGTTTGTGTCGATCCGTGAGCAGTTTGATACAGCAACGCCTATGGGAAGAGCCATGATGTATATTGCCTCTGTTTTCTCACAATTAGAGAGAGAAACGATTGCGGAACGTATCCGTGACAACATGCATGAACTTGCGAAAACAGGGCGATGGCTGGGAGGAGTTACACCTCTTGGATATAGGTCAGAAGCTGTTAACAAGGTTTGCGTAGATGGAAAAACAAGAAAAATCTGTAAATTAAAGGCTGTAAAAGAAGAGCAGGATCTGGTTTTGCTGATTTTTCAGCTTTATATGAAATATGATTCACTGACAGCAGTAGAAGCAGAGCTGATGCGTCAGGAAATCAAAACCAGGAAAGGAAAATATTTTACACGTTTTTCCATAAAGGGGATTTTGCAAAATCCGGTTTATATGGCGGCAGATCTGGATGCGTATCAGTATTTTACTGACAGGAAGGCAGATCTGTGGGGGAAAAAAGAAAGCTTTGATGGGATCCATGGAATGATAGCGTATAACCGGACAGATCAGGAAAAGGGACATACAACCATAAATCGTCCGGTCGATCAATGGATCATTACAGTCGGAGAACATTTAGGACTGATTTCAGGAAGAAACTGGGTCCGGGTACAAAATTCCCTGGAGCGAAACAAGTTAAAAAATCATCGGAAACCGCGGATGAATGAGTCACTCCTTACAGGAATTTTATATTGCAGCTGCCACAGTAAAATGTATCCTAAACTTACAGACCGGAAAAACCATGATGGGAAACAGGTGTATACTTACATCTGTAAATCCAAGGAAAGAAGTCACAGAAAGTTGTGTGAAGTGAAAAATGTGAGCGGAAATGCGCTGGATACGGCGGTTTGGGAAGAAATAAAGAAACTGTCAGGTGATCCTGAACTCTTTGTCAGACTGTTAAAGGAAATCAGAAAAATTTATATGGAAAATCAGGGGGAACAGGAGCAAAATCTTCGCATTCAGAAAAAGAACAAAGAAGAACAGGAAGCAAAAATGGAAAGGCTGATTGATTCGCTGGCAGATCTGAAAGAAGAGGAGGCCCGGCGGCTGGTTGAAAAACGGATCAAGAGGCTGGGAGAAGAGATACAAAAGACCAAGGCGCAGATCCGAAGATCAGAGAGTCTGGTTTCCTGTCACACATTTGATTGCGAAGATAGGAATGCGCTTTGCAAAAAGATGTGTGAATGGAAAGAAATGGCAGATCAGGCATCTGCGGCTCAAAAGAGAGAATGCCTCCGGCAATTAATCCAGAAGGTCATATGGAACGGTTCAAATGCCCGGGTGGTGCTGGCTGGAGATCAGGAAAAGATGAATGGGAGTGAGGATAGCAAATGAGATCCTTATGGTTCTCAGAGCAGGCAAAAAAAGGGCAAAAGAGGTATCTTTGTTTGAACCCATTGGCACGGATAAGGATGGGGAAACAGTCAGCCTGGTGGATGTGATCGAAATGGAAAATCCCAGGACGATTGACCAGCTGATTTTAGATCAGGATATTAAAGAATTATATGAAGCTTATGAAGCATGCCTTACAGAAAGCGAAAAGCAGGTGATCGCCATGCGTTATGGTCTGTTCAGGGGAAAAGAGCATACCCAGAGGGAGGTTGCTGCAGTTTTGGGAATCTCGCGGTCTTATGTAAGCAGGATCGAAAAAAGGGCCATTGGGAAAATGCGGGATGTATTTGAACAACATAAGGTCATAGATAAAATAGTTAATAGATAATCATAACAAGAAAGAAAAAATGTGCATTGTTATTATGGGAAATTAACGGTATACTATTAACAATAGAAGTCTCAGAGACTTTCTTGTGTACTAGGAGATTCCGTGGGAACATTCTAGTACACAAAAAGGCACTTCGTGCCAATGATGCGCACTCGCGCAATGAGGAAGTTTGTCGCAAGCGACTGCGCTCGACGCGAGAATGCGCCAAGGCACATTCTATTTAAAAGAAAAATGTGAGAAACAAGGAGGATAATGAAATGGCTATTTTAGTGACCGGAGGAGCCGGATATATTGGAAGTCATACTTGTGTAGAACTGTTAAATGCAGGATATGATGTAGTAGTGGCAGATAATCTTTATAATTCCAGTAAAAAGGCATTAGACAGAGTGGAGCAGATCACAGGTAAGAAACTGAAATTTTATGAGGCAGACCTGCTTGACCAGCCAAAAGTGAAAGAGATCTTTGACAATGAAAAGATCGAGGCTGTCATTCATTTTGCAGGTTTAAAAGCAGTAGGAGAATCCGTTCACAAACCTCTGGAATATTATAACAATAACATTACAGGCACTTTGATCCTCTGTGATGAGATGAGAAAACATGATGTCAAGAATATTGTATTCAGTTCTTCTGCAACTGTTTATGGAGATCCGGCTGAGATACCGATCACTGAAAAGTGTCCGAAGGGCGAGATCACCAATCCTTATGGACGGACAAAGGGAATGTTAGAGCAGATCCTTACAGACCTGCATACAGCAGATCCGGAATGGAACGTAGTTCTCCTTCGTTATTTTAATCCGATCGGTGCTCATGAGAGTGGTCTTATTGGCGAAGATCCAAAGGGTATCCCTAACAACCTGGTACCATATATTGCACAGGTTGCTATTGGAAAGCTGGATCATTTAAACGTATTTGGTGATGATTATGACACTCCGGATGGAACAGGCGTCAGAGATTATATTCATGTAGTAGATCTGGCGAAAGGTCATGTAAAGGCTATGAAGAAGCTGGAAGCCAGAGAGGGCGTCAGCATTTACAACCTGGGAACCGGTGTTGGCTATAGCGTATTAGATGTTCTCCACGCATATGAAAAAGCCTGCGGCAAGACTTTGAAATACGAGATAAAACCTCGCAGAGACGGAGATATCGCAACCTGCTACTCTGACTGTACCAAGGCAAAAGAAGAGCTTGGCTGGACAGCAGAAAAGGGAATCGAAGAAATGTGTGCAGATTCCTGGAAATGGCAGAGCATGAACCCAAATGGATATAGAGACTAACAAATTTAAGGAAGTCCCCGGTTTCTATTGTGCAAAGCAATAAGCAGTGGTGGTGACTTGACTTTAAGCACGGCAGTAAAGTGTAAAATACACAGTGCTGCTGTGCTTTTTTGTATTCTTTTTAACAGAGAACAGATGTTCGAAAAAATGGTTGCATTTGCAGTGCGGGTATGATAAAATAAGTACAAACAAATGTTCTGGTGGTGATACGATGCTGATACAGGAGAACCTTACCATAGAGGAAAAACTGAAAATACTTACGGATGCAGCGAAATATGACGTTGCCTGTACATCCAGTGGGGTAGAGAGAAAAGGAAAAAAGGGGCATCTGGGGAATTCTTCAGAAGCAGGTATCTGCCACAGTTTTGCAGCGGACGGAAGATGTATTTCACTGTTAAAGATCCTTTTTACCAATCAGTGTATTTATGACTGCAAATATTGTGTAAACCGCTGCAGCAATGATACATTGCGGACTGCCTTTACCCCAGATGAAGTCTGTACGCTTACTATGGAATTTTATAGAAGAAATTATATCGAGGGTCTGTTTTTAAGCTCCGGTATTCTTTCTACTGCCGATCATACCATGGAACTGATCTATGAGACTCTTTATAAACTGCGGAATGTATATCATTTTAATGGCTATATCCATGTAAAATCAATACCAGGTGCGTCGGGGGAACTGGTAGAGCGTCTGGGTTTTCTGGCAGATCGTATGAGCATTAATCTGGAACTGCCTACAGCTGCCGGACTGCGGGAACTGGCGCCAGGAAAGACCAGAGAAAAGATTTTGTCCCCTATGCGCCAGGTGCAGCAGGGAATTGCATTGTCTGGACGTTTGCTGGGGTATGACAGAGGATACAGAAAGCTATATCCATCCGAACGCGCAGGATTTGCAGGAGGTGCATCCCTTATACGACCGGAATTAACCCAAAAGGATTCGCCCCTACTTTCTAACAGAACAGATCATTCCGTGCCGGCGCTTACAGAACGCAAGTATGGAACAAAAGCATTTGTACCTGCCGGACAGAGTACGCAGATGATCGTAGGTGCTACTCCGGAAAATGATTTTCAGATGCTTTCTGTTACCCAGGCTCTTTACCGCAATTTTGGCTTAAAACGAGTTTTTTATTCTGCGTATGTTCCTGTTAATGACGACAGTCACCTGCCGTCTTTGCCGGGAGGTCCGCCTCTTTTAAGGGAGCACAGGCTTTATCAGGCCGACTGGCTGCTGCGTTTCTATGGATTTAAGGCGGAAGAACTTCTTTCTGAAAAAAGACCTAATTTCAATCTGTTTTTGGATCCGAAGTGTGACTGGGCATTGCAGAATCTGAAAGATTTTCCAGTAGAGATCAATAAAGCTTCTTACGAACAGCTTCTTCGCGTGCCGGGAGTGGGAGTAAAATCAGCCAGGAGGATCATTGCTGCCAGAAAACAGGGAAAACTGGATTTTGATGGTTTAAAGCGGATGGGTGTAGTCTTAAAGCGGGCCAGGTATTTTATTACCTGTTCCGGAAAAATGGAAGTTTCTTTCAGAATGGATGAAGATTCCATTACCAGTGCTCTTATAGGGGATGAGAGGCGAAAAGTATGGGATATAGAAAACAGAGACAGCTACAGACAGTTATCTTTGTTTGATGATATGCATTTGGAAGAAGAAAAGACCGCCGGGTTTAAAGAACAGCTGGTAAAAGAAGCAGTTAAGAGCGCAGTGTTTGGACAGATGTAAAAGAAAGATAAAACGTCCTTACCGGGAGAAAGAGCAGGGAAAAAGATATGACCGTTTTTTTGTGTGAACCTACATATGAGGGGATACTGAGCTGTATTTATGATGCAGGAATGAGTAAGATTCCGCAGAATGAACTGAGGCTGGAGATAAAAGACAGCGGCCAGGATACAGAATTATTTGCTGTATACAGGGAGTGCAGTCCTGACGCTGAAAAGGTGCAAAAAGTGATCGAAACAGTATGCAGGCGGTTAAATTCCGGCATTTTGGAACAGCTGTATGCAGCCTGTCTCAGCCAGGATGTTCTGCGGGCAGATAAAATGTATCGGTATTTGAAAGTATTGTTTTTGCATGGTGCAGCTGCAGCTGATCAGCTTCAGATCCCTGCTGTCCATGAAGTGTTTAAATTGTGCCGCAGTGTATACAACGAAAAACATCAGTTTATTGAATTTCTGCGCTTTTCTCAGATGGATGAGGGATTTTTAGCAGGAAAGATACAGCCGAAAAATGACATTTTAGAGCTGATCGCGCCTTATTTTGCAGATCGTCTGCCAGAGGAAAACTGGCTGATCTGTGATGTGGGAAGAGGAAAAGCTGCAGTTCATGAAAAAGGCAAAAAATGGCTGTTGGCAGAGCTTTCCAGAGAAGAACTGGAAAAACTGAAAACAGAAAGGGAAGAGAAAGAGTGGGAAAAACTCTGGAAAACCTTTTTTACAACGATCGCAATTGAACAGAGAAAAAATCCGGACTGTCAGAGAAATCATCTGCCTTTGCGTTTCCGCCCTCTTATGACAGAATTTGCAGCAGTCCAGCCTTGTGGGGATTTAGAACCCAAAGTGCGTTGAAAACTTCTTGCCTGCAGCAAACGGGCAAGAAGATGCAAGGCTGAACGATAATCAGGGCTACTGCCAGGATTTCCTTGCTTTGGTTAAAATGTGCTTGCAATTTGTACTCTTCTTGGATACACTGAAATTGTCTTTTATTCAAAGCTGTCACGTTAATGAATGGCAGCAATTTAAGATCTTGATTCTGATCGATCTAACTATTTTATTTACTCTATTTTATTTATTCTTTTTTATTTCCAACAGCAATAATATGACAGCGAAAAAAGTGTATTTATCTGTCAAGTGAGAGCAGAAAGGAGCATGGTCTATGTTTACGCAGATAAACAGCGCCGGGATTCATGGAATGGAAGGTTTTCTGGTGTCTGTAGAAGCAGATGTATCCAACGGACTGCCTGGATTCTCCATTTCCGGGCAGCTGGCATTGGAGGTAAGAGAGGCGCAGGAACGGGTCAGAACTGCGCTGAAAAATTCAAACTTTCAGCTTCCGGTTAAGAAGATCACAGTGAATTTGTCACCGGCAGGAAGCAAAAAAGAGGGAACAGCTTTTGATCTTCCCATAGCAGCTGCAGTTTTAGGGGCTTTTGGGCTGCTGGAAGCGGAAAAGTTAAAAGATTCTCTTTTGATCGGAGAACTGGGACTGGATGGAAGTGTAAAACCGGTAAGAGGTGTACTGATCCTTGTGTCGACTGCAAAGAAATTAGGATTTCGCAGATGCTTTTTACCAGTTTCTAATGTGGCAGAAGGGGCTTTGATTGAAGGAATCCAGATTGCAGGGGTCAAGTCTTTGAAACATTTGCAAGATTTATTGTCACATGACCATTTGGAAGAAATAAGCAGAGAAGAACAACAGGAAACAATAAGTGATCATAAAGTTGAAACAAATGATCCCTTTGATTTTAGAGAAATATGCGGACAGAGTGTTTTGCGGCGGGCAGCAGAGGTAGCAGCAGCCGGAAGACACGGCCTTTTAATGTGCGGAAGTGCCGGGACAGGGAAAACCATGGTGGCCAAACGTATCCCAACCATTCTTCCGGCCCTTTCCTGGGAAGAAAATATAGAAATTTCAAAGATATATAGCTTATGTGGTCTGCTTCCGGCAGGACAGCCTTTGCTTTCTCACAGACCATTTCGCAGCCCCCACCATACCATTTCTCCTCAGGGACTTACAGGGGGTGGAAAAGTGCCAAAACCAGGAGAATTGTCTCTTGCAAGCGGCGGGGTATTATTTTTAGATGAACTTCCTCATTTCAGCAGGGGAGCCATAGAGGCACTGAGGGAGCCTTTGGAAGAACATCGTATCACAATAAGCCGTGTGTCAGGCAGTTATGAGTTTCCGGCCGATTTTCTCATTATCGGAGCCATGAACCCCTGTCCCTGCGGTTTCTTCCCAGATCGGAGCAGATGCACCTGTACGCCTATGCAGATACAAAACTATCTGAACCGGCTTTCAAGACCTATTTTAGAGCGGTTTGATATCTGTGTGGAAGCAGCGCCAGTTACATTTTCAGAATTAGAAGATCAAAATATGGAAAATGAGGATTCTGCTGCGATACGAAGCCGTGTAGAAAAAGCGGTGAAAATACAGGCACATCGTTTTCAGGGAACCAATGTACGTACTAACAGCTGTATGGGGCAGAGAGAGATTCAAAGTTTTTGTAAACTAAAAGGGACGGAACGACGTTTTGCAAGACGCGTATATGAGGCAAGAGGGATGAGTGCCAGAGGTTATCACAGGGTATTAAAAACTGCAAGAACCATTGCTGATCTGGATGGAGAAGAATGGATCCAGAAGGAACATTTATCAGAAGCCTTTGGTTACAGGGCGTTGGAGGAACGGATATGGGGAAAGAAGCATTAGAAAAGGTATTTTTGTATTGGCTGTGTCACCTGCCGTCTGCAGGTGCGCTGCAGATACGTCTCATTGGGGAAGAAGCAGGTGGTTTTAGAGAAGCATATTATATAGAAGGAACACAATTGTGGAAAAAAGGGATCTTAAAAAAAGAGACCGATGCCCATCGATTTGATGATTGGAAAAAGGAATTTTCCAGACTGGAAGAAGAATATTATAGATTAAGTGAGAAAGGGATCTGCTTTATCACACCTTTGGATGAAATGTATCCAAGCCGTTTGTATTCTGTATACGATTATCCTATGGGGCTTTATGTAAAGGGAAACCTTCCACAGGAAGATAAAGCTACTGCCGCAGTGATCGGAGCCAGAAACTGTACTGCCTATGGGAGAGAAGCAGCTAACTATATGGCAAGAGAATTGGCTGCAGCCGGAATTCAGATCATCAGCGGAATGGCGTTGGGAATTGATGGCGCAGGCCATGAAGGAGCTTTAAATGGCGGAGGAATGACATATGCAGTCCTTGGATGCGGAGTGGATCAGTGTTATCCAAGAAGTAATTATGAATTATACGAAACGATTCCTTTTCACGGTGGGCTGATTTCAGAGTATGCCTTAAAAACTCCCCCTTTGCCCAGAAACTTTCCCATACGCAACCGTATTATCAGCGGTCTTTCAGATGTTATCCTGGTTATAGAGGCGAAAGAGAAAAGCGGATCGCTTATTACTGCACAGTCAGGATTAGAGCAGGGAAAAGAAATATATGCCCTTCCGGGACGGATCACGGATGCTTTAAGCACGGGCTGCAATCAGTTGATCGCAGAGGGCGCGCAGGTTCTTTTTTCGCCGGAAATGGTCCTTGAAAATTTGGGAATTTCTGTAAAAGCAAAGGAAAAGCTTTCTGAAAAAAAGCAGAAGGGACTTGCAAAGAAAGAAAAAATGGTGTATAGTTGCCTAGATTCCGAACCGCGCCATATAGAGGAAATCGCATCAAAGACAGGACTGTCTGTCAGTCAGTCGATGGATGCACTTCTGGAATTAGAACTTGGCGGATATGCTGTGAGAACAGCGGGGCTTTATTATACAAAAAAACTGTTTTAAAGATCTGCTGTGATTTACAGATGCATATAGCCATTTATAGAAATAAATGTTACAGTTCAGCCTTGCATCTTCTTGCCCGCTTGCAGCGGACAAGAAGCTTTGGGCGTCTGCCTTATGAAGATTTAGGGTCAAAAGCACTTATGAAAACAAGTTTTCAATGTATTTTTGACACTAAATCTTCGCAAGGCTGAACTGTAACAAATGAATAAAAAGTCCTGAGAGAAGAAACAGGATCGTTGGGGATATGGCGCATAAATAAAGGAACAGGAATAAGGAGTTTACAATGGCGAATCATCTGGTAATCGTAGAGTCACCTGCAAAAGTGAAGACCATAAAAAAGTTTTTAGGAAGCAATTATGAAGTAGACGCTTCTGGCGGTCATGTTAGAGATCTGCCTAAAAGTCAGTTAGGCTTTGACCCGGAACACGACTACGAACCAAAATATATTACGATCAGAGGAAAAGGCGATGTACTTGCAAAACTGCGCAAGGAAGTGAAAAAAGCAGATAAGATCTATCTGGCAACGGACCCTGACCGTGAAGGAGAGGCAATTTCCTGGCACTTGATGAAGGCTTTGAAACTGGATGAGCTTAAAAATAAACAGGTATACCGTATCAGCTTTAACGAGATCACGAAAAATGCAGTAAAGGCATCTTTAAAATCTCCAAGAGAACTGGATATGAATCTGGTTAATGCCCAGCAGACCAGACGTATGTTAGATCGTATGGTAGGTTATCGTATCAGTCCTCTTTTATGGGCAAAGGTAAAAAGAGGCTTAAGTGCGGGCCGTGTGCAGTCAGTAGCACTGCGTATGATCTGTGACAGGGAAGATGAGATCAATGCATTTATTCCGGAAGAATACTGGAACCTGGACGCAATGTTAAATATTGCAGGAAGCAAGAAGCCTCTGGATGCGAAATACTATGGCCTGGCTGGTGAAGAGGGCGTAAAGGGCAGCAAAACGGTGATCCACAGCAAGGAAGAACTGGATGCTGTTTTAAAGGATTTAGAAAATGTCAGCTATGTGGCAGATGAAGTGAAAAAGGGTGAACGTATTAAAAAGGCACCGATCCCCTTTACTACCAGTACTTTACAGCAGGAAGCTTCTAAGGCATTAAACTTCTCTACCCAGAAGACCATGCGTATCGCCCAGCAGCTGTATGAAGGTGTTGAGGTGAAAGGTCATGGAACCATTGGTCTGATCACCTATCTGCGTACAGATTCTACCCGTGTAGCAGATGAGGCAGATGCAGCAGCTCGTTCTTTCGTAAAAGAACATTATGGCGATAATTATGTGGCAGAAGGAGAAGCTTCTGCTAAAAATACAGGAAAGATCCAGGACGCACATGAAGCCATCCGTCCTACAGATATTTCACTGACTCCGGTTATGGTAAAAGAATCTCTTCCAAGAGATCTTTTCCGCCTGTATCAGCTGATCTGGAAGCGTTTTACAGCCAGCCGTATGGCTCCGGCTGTATATGAAACTACTTCTGTAAAGATCCATGCAGGAAAACATATATTTACCACTTCAGCCTCCCGGCTTTCTTTTGACGGTTTTATGTCTGTTTACGTAGCTTCTGATGACGAAGAAGAGAAGAAACAGGTGATCGGAGCTATTGAAAGCGGAATGGAATTAAAACTGGAAGAGCTTCAGCCAAGCCAGCATTTTACACAGCCGCCAGCTCATTATACAGAGGCTTCTCTGGTAAAAGCAATGGAAGAGCAGGGAATCGGACGCCCAAGTACCTATGCACCTACGATCACAACTATTATTGCCAGACGTTATGTTGCAAAGGAAAATAAAAACCTTTATGTAACAGAACTGGGTGAAGTAGTAAACCGTATTATGAAAAAGTCCTTCCCAAGTATTGTGGACTTAAGTTTTACGGCAAATATGGAAACTCTGTTAGACCGTGTGGCAGACGGTACGGTAGCATGGAAGACGATTATCCGAAACTTCTATCCAGATCTGGATGAGGCAGTAAATGTTGCACAGAAGGAACTGGAGTCTGTTAAGATCGAAGATGAAGTGACAGATGAGATCTGCGACCAGTGCGGACGTCATATGGTAGTAAAATACGGTCCACATGGAAAGTTCCTTGCATGTCCTGGTTTCCCGGAATGCAAGAATACAAAACCTTATCTGGAAAAGATAGGGGTACCTTGTCCGAAGTGCGGAAAAGAAGTAGTACGCAAAAAAACCAAGAAAGGCCGCTTGTACTATGGCTGTGAGGCAAATCCGGACTGTGATTTCATGTCCTGGCAGAAGCCGTCTATGCTGAAGTGCCCGAAATGTGGTTCCTATATGGTAGAGAAAGGAAATAAACTTCTCTGTGCCAATGAAAGCTGCGGATACCGTATGGATAAGCCGTCAGAAGAGCAGAAATAACAGAATAATGGCTGTTTGATCCTCATAAACAGCTGGAATGCCTGTACAGGAAAGCGTTCTTGTACAGGCATTTTTTACCTTGTCTTTTTTATTTTCGGAAAAACATGAAATCTTCAAAAAACTATTGTTATTGGACAAAAATTGTGCTAAAATTCAATTATTAGTAAGGTATATTTGTAGAGTGTACCATTGAGATAAGGAGGGTTTTAGTCATGAGCGTTCAGTTGTTGGACAAAACAAGAAAAATCAACAAGCTATTGCATAACAACAATTCCCATAAAGTTGTTTTCAATGACATCTGCAAAGTGTTAAGTGAAATTTTGTTATCCAATATCCTTGTTATTAGCAAGAAGGGCAAAGTACTTGGTGTAAGCATCTGGCCCGGGGTGGATGAGATTGAAGAACTGATTGAAGATCAGGTGGGTGGTTATGTAGATAAAATGTTGAATGAACGTCTGCTCAGTGTATTATCTACAAAGGAAAATGTAAACCTTGCAACTCTTGGATTTGCAGAAGAAAATGTAAAGAAATATCAGGCTATCATTACACCGATCGATATTGCAGGTGAAAGACTGGGAACATTATTTATTTATAAATCTGACAGTCAGTACGATATTGATGATATTATTTTAAGTGAATATGGCACTACGGTAGTAGGACTGGAGATGATGCGTTCCGTAAATGAGGAGAATGCGGAAGAAACACGTAAAGTGCAGATCGTAAAATCAGCAATTAGCACACTTTCTTTCTCTGAACTGGAAGCAATCATCCACATTTTTGAAGAGCTGGATGGAAATGAAGGGATACTGGTTGCCAGCAAGATCGCTGACAGAGTGGCAATCACCCGTTCGGTTATCGTCAATGCACTGCGTAAATTTGAAAGCGCAGGTGTGATCGAATCTCGTTCTTCTGGTATGAAGGGTACCTATATCAAAGTTCTTAATGACGTGGTATTTGATGAATTAAAGGCAATTAAGGCTTCTAATTCCAATTTGAAATAGGATTTATCCTGATGAAAAGGGCAGTCTGTAAAAAAACACTTGCAGACTGTCCTTTTTTATGTTATAGTCATAAAGTTGATAAAAAACACGTCTGTGGATTCTACGGAAAGGTGCCTGAAACGGTCTTCCGGGAAGCATGAGAAGCAGGCGGATGTGACCGGTTTTAAGCTCAATAAACCGGTTAAAAACCAAACGGAGGTAAAGAACATGAGCGTTATTTCAATGAAGCAGTTACTGGAAGCTGGTGTACACTTTGGTCACCAGACAAGAAGATGGAACCCTAAGATGGCTCCATACATCTACACAGAAAGAAATGGCATCTACATCATCGACTTACAGAAGTCTGTAGGTAAAGTAGATGAGGCTTACAAGGCTGTATCTGACATCGCAGCTGATGGCGGAAACATTCTGTTCGTAGGTACAAAGAAGCAGGCTCAGGAAGCTATCAAGACTGAAGCAGAGCGTTGCGGTATGTACTATGTAAACGAGAGATGGTTAGGTGGTATGCTGACCAACTTCAAGACCATCCAGAGCCGTATTGCAAGATTAAAAGAGATCGAGGCTATGTCTCAGGACGGTACTTTCGATGTTCTTCCTAAGAAGGAAGTTATCGAATTAAAGAAAGAATGGGATAAGTTAGAGAAGAACCTGGGCGGTATCAAAGATATGAAGAAGCTCCCAGATGCAATCTTCGTAGTAGATCCTAAGAAAGAGCACATCTGCGTACAGGAAGCTCATACTCTGGGTATTCCGCTGATCGGTATCGTAGATACTAACTGTGATCCAGAAGAACTTGATTATGTGATCCCAGGCAACGATGACGCTATCAGAGCCGTTAAGCTGATCGTTTCCAAGATGGCTGACGCTGTTATCGAAGCAAAGCAGGGTGAAGTTTTAGAAGGCGCAATGGAGATCGAAGTTCCAGCTGATTTCGCAGCAGAGAGCACAGAAGCGTAATCAAAAAACTTTAAATTAATATTTGGAGGATGACAAAATGGCAGTAACCGCAGCAATGGTAAAAGAGTTAAGAGAAACAACCGGTGCCGGAATGATGGACTGCAAGAAAGCTCTTGCAGCTACTGACGGCGATATGGAAAAGGCTGTAGAGTTCTTAAGAGAAAAAGGACTTGCAGGTGCAGCTAAGAAGGCTGGACGTATTGCAGCTGAGGGTATCGTTGATACTGCAATGTCCGCTGATGAGAAGACTGCTGTAGTAGTAGAAGTAAACGCTGAGACAGACTTCGTTGCTAAGAACGCTAAGTTCCAGGCATATGTAGCAGATGTAGCTGCTCAGGCTCTGGCTTCTTCTGCAGCTGATCTGGACAGCTTCATGGCTGAGAAGTGGGCTAAAGACACTACTCTGACTGTAAAAGAAGCTCTGTCTTCCCAGATTTCTATCATCGGTGAGAACATGAACATCCGCCGTTTTGAGAAAGTAACAGAAGAGAACGGTTTTGTTGCTTCCTACATCCATGCAGGCGGAAAGATCGGCGTTTTAGTTGACGTTGAAACTGACGTTATCAACGACGCTGTTAAGGAAATGGCTAGAAACGTAGCAATGCAGGCAGCTGCATTAAAGCCAACCTTTACAAACCGTGACGAAGTTAGCCCAGAATTCATCGAGCATGAGAAAGCAATCCTGATCGCTCAGATCCAGAACGATCCTAAGGAAGCTTCCAAGCCAGAGAAAGTTATCCAGGGCATGATCCAGGGACGTATCAACAAGGAATTAAAAGAATTCTGTCTGATGGATCAGGTTTATGTTAAGGCTGAAGATGGCAAGCAGAGCGTATCTCAGTACGTTGCTTCTGTAGCTAAGGCTAATAACGCAAAGATCAACATCAAGAAGTTCGTTCGTTTCGAGACTGGCGAAGGTCTGGAAAAGAAGGAAGAGAACTTTGCTGAAGAAGTTGCTAAGCAGATGGGACAGTAGGGGAACTACTTGTTATAACTTCATATAACTTATTAGAAAGTGCTGAAACCCAGTATTTATGCAGGTTTTCAGCACTTTTTTGTGTACTGTTTTTTGATACTTTTTTATATAACTTGTTGCAACTTATTATATTTTCTTATGTGAATTTGTGTAAAAAAGTGTGTAGTGAGTTGTGTAGAGGTTTTTGGCGCGGATACTGCTGAGGCTGGTGTAGACGCTTTGGAAAACTTTATCAAAGAGTGCGGACTTCCTACTAAAATGGGTCAGCTTAAATCCAAGGTGGAAATTACACCGGAAGTACTGCGGCAGGTGGCTGATACCTGCAATATTATTAAATGCAATCCACGTGAGCTTGATCGCGAAGAAATTTATGAAATTAAATAAGGAATTTGATCATGAAATGAAGAATATGAAGCCAGATGCTGGTATTATAAGAGAAATCTACAGTATTGGTCTTCCTGCGATCATTGCACAGGCATTAATGTCTATCATGGTTTATGTAATGAATCTTATATTGAAATTCAGTCCGTCAGCCCAGACGGCCTATGGACTGTTCTATAAAGTACAGCAGTTTGTACTGTTTCTTGCATTTGGACTGCGAGATGCGATCACGCCGATCATCGCCTTTGTCTATGGAATGGGAAGTAAAAAGAGGATTAATGACGGAATCAAATATGGTCTTATGTATACAACGGCATTGATGATATTTGGTATCCTTATAACAGAATTATTCCCAGGTGCATTTGCTACATTGTTCAATGCAGGACAGTCAAGGATTTACTTTATCGGAGCTATGAGAGTGATTTCCATCAGTTTTATTTTTGCAGGCATCAATGTTGCTTATCAGGGCATATATCAGGCATTAGATGGCGGAATAGAATCACTGATCATTTCCATGCTCAGACAGCTTATGATTATATTGCCCCTTGCAGGAATTTTTTCTATTTTTGTCAAAAATAGACAGATGGGAGTTTCTCTGATCTGGTGGGCATTCCCAATCACGGAGGTAATAGCCTGCCTGGTGGGATATGTCTTTTTAAAGAGGATCAAAAAAAGCAGAGTGGAACGGTTAAGTTAAGGAGGAAACAGCTATGGCAAAAAGAATCATCACGATCAGCAGAGAATTTGGAAGCGGCGGACGTTTTATAGGTGAAGAAGTAGCCAGGAAGCTTGGAATCGCATACTATGACAAAGATATTATTGGTCATATTGCGGAAAAGTCTGGATTTTCTTCAGAATATATCCAGGAAAAGTCAGAACTGTCTCCCAAGAAAGGCTTATTTGCATATGCTTTTAGTGGGCGCGACAGCACAGGAAAATCGGTAGAAGATATGGTGTATGAAGCCCAGAGAAAAGTAATCCTAGAGATCGCAGAAAAAGAAGCATGCGTGATCATTGGAAGAAATGCAGATTTTATTTTAAGGGATCGGAATGATGTATTAAATGTATTTATCCATGGAAATATACCGGAAAAAACAGAAAGGATCTGCGGACTTTACCATGTTACGGAAGCAGAAGCAGAAAAGATGATGTCAGATATCGACAAGCGTCGTAAAGCAAATTATGATTTTTACACAGAACAGAAGTGGGGAATGGCTCATAATTATTCTCTGTCTTTAAACAGCTCCCAACTGGGATATGAGATGTGTGAGAAGATCATAATGGATTGTATAAAGTAAAAATATAAATAGGAGAGTATGAGAAAATCTCTGTAAATAAGATTC
>PVML01002885.1_pt1 | contig 37128 bp, 42 predicted proteins | sample 1853371 | NCBI WGS metagenome assembly PVML01 (sample SAMN08533508, study PRJNA380276) | Human gut metagenome, whole genome shotgun sequencing project. | isolation source: participant 1, chromium library | host: Homo sapiens | collected 2017 | reverse complement strand
AATCGCCCGCGTCTGTTCGACGCGATTTCTCGCAAATGCTTTCGCAGGGAAAAGAGAAGCAGCCGCGTGCGCCGCCAGGCGTCGAAGAAGCAGCCCAAGAACCGTACCGTGCAGGTGCGATTCTCGGACGAGGAGCTTGCTGCTTTGGATGCGGTCTGCGAGAGCACGGGCATGACCCGCTCTGCCGTGCTGCGCAGCTGGACCGTGCCCGGCGAGGGTGCTGGCTCCAACCCAGTGTACGTGGTGACGAAGAACGCCGACGCGGAGCGTCTGGCGATGGAGGCGAGGCGCATAGGCGTCAACGTGAACCAGATTGCGAGGACGCTGAACGCCGAGGCGAAAGGGCGCGGGGGCTTGCTCCGCTCCGACACCCTGGACGGGTGCGAAAAGAGCCTCGAAGAGGTGCGCGGCGAGCTGTCGAAGCTGGCCCGCGAGGTGGAGACCCTGCGCCAGGATTTCGGGTCGGACATGTTCTCCGCGCTGATGTACTCGGATGACCCGGGCAGGTTGAGAAGGCTCGTCAATTACTGGTTTGGGATGGGAGGTGATGCCTGATGTCAACGACTCACATCCAGCCCCTGCCGAACGTCTACGGGCGCATGACCTACACGGAACTCGGCGAGGGCAAGAAGCGTACCGAGAACATCCAGAACGGGACGAACCGCATCGCCGCCCAGATGGGCGACGGTGATTCCCGCGAGGAGTTCGTGCGCTTCTGCTCCGCCATGAAGAGGCAGAACCAGGGGCGCGAGAACGAGGGGTTCGAGGTGCGCGTCTCGTGGGCACCCGAGGAGCTGTCCAAGGACGACCCCGAGGACATCCAGCGCGCCTGCGAGTACGGCTACCTGCTGTGCAAGGAGGTGGCACCCAACGCCCCGTGCTGGGTCACGGTCCACACCGACGGCGAGGGCGGCTGCGTGCACGTCCACGCCACCATCGCGAACCACGATTTGGAGACGGGCAACGCCATCGCGCACGGCACCGACCACGCCACGGTCAAGCGCAAGAACGACCAGCTGAGCAGACAGATGGGATTCTCCGTAGTGGGCCCTCAGCCGGGCGCGCAGAGAACGAGATGGGCGGACCGGAAGAGCGAGTTCGAGCCGGGCGCTTTCGAGCGCATGCTGGGAAACCGCGTCGAGGAAGCCCGCAACGCGTCGTCCAGCATGGACGAGTTCCGCGAGGAGCTTAGGCTGCGCGGCGTGGAGCTGAACGAAGTGCGCAAGGTGGACAAGGAGACCGGCGAGGAGACCGTGGGCTGGAGCTACAAGGCGCACGACCCGCTGGGCAAAACCAAGCGCAAGAGAAGGCGCCGCGCCTCCAACCTCGCCGACGACCTGACCAAGGAAGGCGTCGAGGCGTACTTCGAGGAGAAGCAGAGGCAGGCGGAGGCCCAGAAGGAAGACGCGCCGGCACCTGTTCCCGTGGCAACCGTCGCGGCGGAACCGCAGCCGGATTCCCCGGCAGAGCCTTCATTCGACGTGTACGCGGTCGAGAAGTCCGACGTGGCGCAGATGGCGGGCGACCTCCAGAGGGCGCACATCGACCGCAGCCGCGAGAGCGGCGAGCCGTTCATGGGCGAGCGCTACGGGCAGCTCATGGAGGCGGAGCGCCACCCAGAGGAACAGCTGGCGAAGCTGCAAGCCGAGGTGGACGCTGCGAGGCGCGAGTTCCACGATTCCAAGGAGGCGCGCGACGCGCTCAACCATCCGTGCCCGAACCTGCTGGCTGGCGCGTGGGTGTTCGCCAAGGCCGGGCGCGATGCCAAGGACCCCGTGTCCCGCATGATGGCGGACATGACGGCCATGATGCTGCGCATGCTGCTTCAGCAGGCCATGGAGGAGCAGCGCCGCCGGGAGCGCGAAGCGGCGGAGAGGCGTCTGTACGAGTCCCGCAAGAACATGTGGGACGCCGAGAAGCGCCTGAAGTCGGCCGAGAAGGCCCTTGCCCACGAGGACGAGCGCGAGGAGCAGGCAAAGCGCGTGCGCCTGCAGGAACGCGAGGACAAGGCGGCAAGGCGCGCCGGTGGCCGCGTGAAATACGGGGCCGATGCGGACAAGCAGTACGAGTAGATGGATAGGGAGGTTGTGTAAATCAATGATTGAAGATAAGACTGTTACGATGCAGTATTATGTGTTGCCTTACGAGATGATGGATATTAAACCGGGCGATGCGATAGAAAGCGTTGCGCGTCATGTATATCTCAACATGCCGTTGAACGATGTGTATGAGGAATTGTTCGGAAAGGCGGTTAAAGAATATGACGCTCATCAGAAGCGTCGTGACCGCCGTTATGGTGGCATAGATGGCTATATGGCGAGGGTTGATGCCGATTTAAGAGGGCGAAATCGTCATAATAGTGACGAAAAGGGTCAGCGCCTTGCGTATGAGGTTGTCGTTTCTCTCGGCTTCGATGAATCGAGCATGTCGAAAGTTTATACTCCGATTGAATTGCACGATGAGATGCGTATGCGCCTTAGTATTTTGGAATCGTATTTTAATTCGTGGGATAGGCGCAATCCTCGTTTGCGCCTCTTCCGTGTGTATTCCTGTGGTAAGTCTGATTGGACTGACTCAAAGGGAGGTACGATACATCTTCATCTTGCCTTTGTTCCGTGGGCAGATGGATACGAGCGCGGACCTTCCATTCAGACGAGCCTGAATCGTGCGATGGCGCAGCAGAGATGCGAATCTGAGGGCTTGATGCATAATTCCTGTGCAGTATGGATGGACCGCGAAATAGCTTTTATTGAGAAGTTGTTCGTAGAAAAGTACGGACGCAAGATTATTCGTCTGGATACTGACATGAATAAGGCGGGTCCTTTATATAAGATGGAAAAGATGCGCCAGAAGATAGACGATATGGAGTGGGCGTTGATGGTTGCCCATAAAGAAGTCGCTTCTGCTTCTGGGACGTTGGCAATGGTTGAGAGGATGAAAGCGTTTCGGATGCCCGACGGTCGGAGTCTTTGGGAGTATAGTCTCTCTCTTCTCGCTGATTAAAAAACAAGGGAGCAGCGCGATGCTGCTCCCTTTCCTGTGGGTCAGTGGATTTCCGGCGCGGGCAGGATTGCCCAGCTTGTGCCGTAAGTTGTCACGCCCCAGACGTACATCCCCAGCTCCGCGTCGTAGAACACCGGCTCGTCGGTGTGCTCCATGAGGAAGCTCGGGTCCTGGACGATGTACCACTGGAATATCTCGTCCCAGGGTGCCCAATCCCCGCTCACAGGCTCCAGCGGGCGGCTGGCTATCTCGTTGGCGAGCACCATGCCGCAGCAGGTCTCGGCCAGGTCGGCGTAGGTCTTGATGCCGTAGTCACTCATCGCGCCCCTCCTCCGCCTCCTCGATGTCCACGATGGCGTTCACGACGCACTGCCGCATGGAGCGCAGGGTCTCGCAGTCGATGCTCTCGGCGAGGATGTCTGCGTCCAGCACCACCTCGCCCAGGGCGTTCACGAACCGCCACTCCATCACGTTGTCGATGCGCTTCAGCACGTCCATGAGCGACGCGTGGTCCATGGCGGGCATGTCGCCGTCGGCCTTCGCCATGCGCTCCAGCTCCTTGGCCTTGGCCGCGCAGAGGCGCGAGGTGCGCTTCAGCACCTGGATGCGCCACATGACCTCCTCGTCCGTGCCGTGGAACCTCTTCCAGCCTTCGTTCATGTGCGGACCTCCTTTCTCTTCACGTGGGCACCCGATGCCGAAGGCATCCTTCAAGGGGTGCTGGCCCGCTGACGGCACGCGAAGAGACCTGCAGAAGGGCTTTTGACGGGAGTACGCGCAAGGGGCGGAAGGCGGCGGTTTTCGGCATCCGCTCGTTTACGAGGCGATGCGGGAAACGAGCCGTTCCGGGCGACGAGAGAAAGCCCGTTTCGAGACCACGAAAAGCCCAGCTGAAGCCCAGAAAGTGGCAGTTGAACTGCGCTTTTCTCGGGCTTATAATTAAATATGAAAATGCGTAATTGATTAAATGTATAGCGAGGTGAGCGATATGAAGACGATTCTGGTATGCAACCAGAAGGGCGGCGTGGGCAAGTCCCTGGTCGCCGACGAGATAGCATTCTCCTTCGAGCGCTCCGGCATCCCCGTGAGCTTCTACGACCTGGACGCCCAGGGCGGCACCCTGCACCGCACCCAAGAGGCGGACGGCGCGCAGGTCGCCGTGGTGGACACGCCGGGGGCGCTCCAGGAGGCGCTGTCGGACTGGCTGAGGGAGGCGGACGTGGTGGTCATCCCGACCCGCACCACGTCGAGGGACATCGAGCCGCTGATGCGCATGCGCAAGGCGGTGTTCAAGCACAGCCGGGCGAAGATTGTCTACGTGATGAACGGGTGGAACCGCTTCAAGGCGTCCCGCGACTTCATGGAGTGGTTCGAGGGGCTTGCGGGCGACCAGACGGTGGTCACGCTTCCCCAGTCCGAGGCGTTCGTGCAGGCGGGCGCTGCAGGCGTGTCCGTGGTCCAGTTCGACCGCAGGGGCAAGGCCGCGAGGGCGACGCGCGCCCTGGTGGACACGGTGCGCGAGGCTGCGGGGTTCCCGAGAGAATAACCGCAGGTCAGAGCCGTGTTCCATATGGACAAATCGAGACACAAGGTGTATAATTGTACAAATGCGTAAATGATTAAAGGAGGTCGAGCTATGGCGAACATGTTCGAGAAGTATGCTGCCGACCGCGAGGCCGAGCAGAAGAAGATAGAGCAGACGGTTTCTGAACCGGCAGCTGCGAAGCAGACAACGGTTTCGGCGGACGCTGCGCCCGCCGAGGACGAGAAGCGCACCACGCTCTCGCTGTCGCTCACGGTGAGCGACAAGAAGGCGCTGAAGATGATGGCGGCGGAGCGCGAGACGACGATTGCCGCGATTATCCACGAATGGGTCGCGGAGCATTTGGAAAAGTGATTTGAGAGGAGTGGAAGCTATGTTGACACGAGAAGATGTAATCGAAAAGCTCAAAAACGGCGAACTGACGCCGCAAGATATCGCTGCAAATGGATGGATGTGTTCTGTAACGCAGCGCATTGGCAAGATAAAGCAGCCGAGAGGCGGTTATCTCAAGCCAAAAGAGTTCGAGCAAACAGTGCTCGACGGAGGCGGTATTGATGACCTATATCCAGAGGAAAACGTATCTCCTGGTTTAGTCGGTCTTGCCGTGGACTATCTTACGCGGTTCGTGTCTGGGACCTCGGCGGAAGAGGCGTTTGAGATTTCTCGGATGGGCGCGGTTAATGTTCAACAACTTGGTCTTTTCGAGAGGCTGATATCCCATGTGAGCGGATTGGATGACGATTCCATAGATGCAGCCGTAAAGTTGTCTGGATTTGATTCAGCATATAGAGCAGGGGTCATGGCATATCGTCCCGTAGAGGATATTGTGCCTGACGCGCATACGATTGAGAACATACGCGTAATGGTTGAGCGTTCGCTACGATTTTTTGAGCAATATGGGCCAAAGGTGCTGGATGGTCTGACTTTTGAAGGCGGATATACTGGTTACGTTGCCACTGGCGACGGTGACTTCTTAACAGATGATACGTTGTGGGACTTTAAGGTTTCAAAGCAGAAGCTCCAAAACAAGTACACCCTTCAGCTGCTTATGTATTGGCGCATGGGGCTTCATTCTGTTCATCCCGAGTATAGGAATGTGAAATATCTTGGCATATACAATCCGCGTATGAATGTGGTGTACAGACTCGATGTAAACAACATTCCTGCGGATGTAATCTCAACGGTAGAGACCGAGGTTATCGGTTACTGACAACTAATTATGCATTTAAGCAATTACTTAATCAAAGGAGAGCACCATGAAAATCTATAAGCAGAAATTACGGGAGGGGGTAAGAGCTTGGCACGCAAGAAGAAGTTCGAGCTGAACGACAACAATCTTGCCATCGCCTACTACCGATTCTCCTCCCATTCGCAGAACGAGGCGAGCATCGACCAGCAGCGGGAGCTTGCGCATGCGTGGGCGGACGCCCACGGGTTCAAAATCGTGAAGGAGTACGAGGACGCGGCCATTTCGGGCACCACGGAGAACCGACCGGGGTTCCAGCAGATGCTGTCGGAGGTTGCGAAAATCCGTCCCCGTGTTCTCATCATGTGGAAGACCGACCGTCTGGGGCGCGACAAGTACGTGCTGGCGATGGCGAAGCGCACCATCCGCGACGCCGGGTGCGAGATACGCCTGCTGGCGGAGAACATCCCGACCGACGGGCCGGAGGGCGTGCTCATCGAGGGGCTGATGGACGCCATGGCGGAGTATTACAGCCGTCAGCTGTCCCAGAACATCCAGCGAGGCATGGACTACAACGCCCAGCACGCGCTCTACAACGGGCACAAGCTGTTCGGCTACGGGGTGGACAAGTCCACGAAGAGGTACATCGTGGACCCGGACACCGCTCCGTTCGTGCAGCGGATGTTCGCGGAGTACGCCGAGGGCAAGGCGATGCAGACCATCTGCGACGAGCTGAACGCCCAGGGGCTGCGCACCACGAGGGGCGCGAAGTTCGGCGTTAAGACGATGAACAAGATGCTGCAGAACCGCGCCTACATCGGCGAGTACCGCCACGGCGACATCGTGGTCGAGGGCGGCATGCCTGCACTGGTGGACGAGGAGACCTTCGAGAAGGTGCAGCGGAAGTTCGCCGAGAACAAGCGCAAGGGTTCCCAGCGGGCGCGCGGCATGGACGAGAACGACGCCCCGCGCTACTGGCTGACCGGCAAGGTTTACTGCGGGAAGTGCGGGAGCACCCTGCAGGGCGTGTCCGGCACGAGCGGGACGGGGCGGACGTATTACTACTACTATTGCTCCGCCCAGCGCCGCAAGCAGTGCACGCTGAAGAAGGTGCGTAAGGAGAAGCTGGAGGATGCTGTCACGATGATTCTCCGGTCGATTCTCCACGACTCCGAGAACCTGATGTCGCTTGCCGTGGACGCGGCGGCGTACTACGAGAAGAACTACCGCGACACGGGCTACCTGGACGGCCTGGAGGCCAAGCGCCGCGAGGTCGAGAAGAGCCTTGCGAACCTCGTGAAGGTCATCGAGTCGGGTCTTATCAGCGAGACGGTGACGGAGCGTCTGGTGCAGCTCGAAGAGCAGAAGCGCGCCCTGAACGAGGCCATCGAGGCCGAGAACATCCGCGCCGCGTTGTGCGAGGACGAGCACACCATCAAGGCGTACTTCGAGAAGTTCCTGCACGCGGACTTCGACAACCCCGAGACCCGCGACCAGGTGCTGGAATATTTCGTCGATAAGATTTACCTGACCGACGACGGGCTGGTGGTAACGTCGTGGTATTCGGAGGACAGGACTGAAGTCACGTGGGACATGCTATACGGGGAGGACGGCAACCCTTTTGTTAAAGGGGAAGCCGTCAAGTTCGACTGCTTCCCCTTTGGCTCCACCAAAAGTCGAACAGCCGAGCGCTTGCGCCCGGTTTTTTTGTTATTCTGTAAACGAAATAAAGGCAGGTTGCTGGAGTTGATCCAGCTGTGTGTCGGATGGTTTCAAACGCGCAAAGGCTTGACAGCTTGAGCTTATTTTTCAGAAGTGGTATACTATACTAAACCACTAGAAAAACGGTGAAATTATGAATGAGGAAGTCTTTGTCACACGCCAGCTCGATCAGTTTGAATCGATCACCCAGGCTTTGGAGGCCCGGGGTTTTCATTATACGTACCCGATTCTGAATCAGTCGGTGATCGAAGCAAATAAGCTGATCAGCGAACAGCTGCAGATTCCGATCGCAACCCGGATCTTCAGCTACAGAAAGCTGCGGATCGTAGAGGGAAAACCACGGTCGATCGAACAGGTCTATATTGAATATGAAAAAGTCCGCGGGATTGAGGAGCTGCCATTAGAAAACCAATCGCTGTACCGCGTGCTGCGGGAACAATTCGGCTATGATATCCGCCGCAATGAAGAAGAGATCCGGATCGTACATGCCAGCGAGGAAGAAGCGCGGCTGCTGCATGTGGCGGAGGACGCGGAAATTTTGATGAGTACGGGTCTGACCTATTTGGATTCGGTGAAGCCGTTTGAGTATTTTCAAATTGTCGCGATTCCCAGTTTCTTTAAGTTCAGGAGCGTGACGACCGTATGAGTATGGAAAAAGCAGTTTATGTGCAGTTGATGGAAAATATCCTGGAAAAAATCCGAACTGGCGAATACCGCGTGGGTGAAAAAATTATGTCAGAGCGTCAGATGGCGATGCAATATGGGATCAATCGCCTGACGGTCCGCAGCGCGATCAAAAAACTGGTTGAGGAAGGCACGCTGGTATCCATTCAGGGAAAAGGTACTTTTGTCAGCCGGCTGCCGAAAAATGAAAAGAAAGTACCCTTTGGCGACGCTGAGAATGTCAGTTTAAGCCGCAATCTTGTGCAAAGCGGTTTCCAATCCACCCGGACGGTGTTGTCATTCAAACGGATTGAGAACCAAGGAGTCACCCAGGATTACTTTCCGGACAGTCCATGGTTGTATGAACTCATCCGTCTGTCGCGGATTGACGATCAGCCTTACGCCTTGCAGATCTGTTATTTTCCCGCCGCACTGTTCAAGCAGCCGGAGCGGTTTAACTTCGGCGAGGGTTCTTTATACACCTATATGGAGATGCAGGGACACATGCCGAAGACGATTATTTCCAATATGGAAGTTCAGGAAGTTCCTGCTGCGTATCAGCAGGTGATGGAAGCGGGGCCGAAGAAACTGGTCTTTGCTTACGAATATTTCGGATTCGATGAAAAACATCAGTTAGTAGAATTTACAAAAGCTTATTATATGCCGGAATATACCTCATTTAAATATGTAACAAAGAAATAGTGTGAATTTCACACTTTTTTTATTGCAATCTTATAACATAAGGTGTATAAAATAATTAAGTGGTATATCAACTATACCAGATGAATAAACTGGTATAGTTGCAACAGCCTTGTGAGGAGGAGGAAAATCTTATGTCTGCATTACAAGCTGCTTTGATCGGCGTTGTCGCAGCCCTGTCCGTTTTGGAAGGCGGATGGCTGGGAGAATGCAAACTCCGCGAACCGGTGGTTACCGGTTTTCTGGTCGGTTTGATTTTAGGAAATGTCAAGGACGGTCTGATCATCGGCGCACAGCTGGAATTGATCTGGATGGGAACGGCCTCAATTGGTCCGACGGCCGGTCTGAGTATTGGTACCGGCGGCACAATCGGTACTGCGGTCGCCTTGTCGACGGGTTCAGGAATTGAAGTCGCGATGGCCTTCGGCGTTCCGGTTTCGATTCTGATGCAATTTTTACAAACCCTGGTGGATACAGCTTATTCCGGACCGATGCACACCATTGACAAACTGATCGACGAGGGCGGTAAGGACAAGCAAATTATCTGGATCCACTGGCTTTGCGGAATCCTGACGTTTGTGATGTATCTGAGTTTGACGTTTGTCGCGTTATACTTCGGCAATGAAGTCATCAATGTGATTGTTAACAATCTGCCGGCCTGGATGACGAACGGCCTGAATGCAGTGGCCAAAGTTCTGCCGGCACTGGGCTTTGCCTTGTTAATGAACCTGTTATTGGAACAGGACCTGATTCCTTATCTGATTATCGGCTTCGCACTGACCGCCTGGCTGGGTATGTCGATGATCGGGGTGGCCGCGGTTTCTGTCGCGCTGGCCTGGATTATCTATCTGCTGAAACGGGATCAACTCAATTCAGCATCTGAACCGGAAGAGGAGGAACTGTAAATGACAACGTCGATGACGACACAGGACACCCCGCGTAAGCTGTCCAAAAAAGAATTCAATCAAATCTACTGGCGTTCCTTTACGCTGTTAGGCTCTTTCAACTACGAACGGATGGAAGGCTTGGGCTTTCTGTATGCAATGATGCCAAGCCTGAAACGGATCTGGAAGGATGATCCTGAAGGCTATAAGGCCGCGCTGCATCGTCACATCGCCGCGTTCAACATGACCGTTGCTCCGTCGCCGTTTGTCATGGGTATTGCGGTTGCGATGGAAGAACTGGCCCACGATAATGAGGATTTCGACGTCGAATCGATCAACGCCGTCAAGGTTTCTCTGATGGGGCCATTATCCGGAATCGGCGATACGTTCTTCTGGGGAATTTTCAAAGTCATCGCCTGTTCGTTAGGCGTCAGCTTCGCCAGCCAGGGCAGTGTGCTCGGCCCGGTCATCCTGCTTCTGGCCTTCAATATTCCAAACTTTATAACCCGGTATTACTGCTTGAAAATCGGTTATAACAACGGCAGCAAGCTGCTTGAAAATCTGCAGCAATCCGGTAAGATGCAGCTGTTCACCTATTGCGCCGGAATTGTCGGCGTCGCCGCGATCGGCTGTATGATTGCCGCCTGGATTGGTCTGGAATGTCCGATCGCCTTCACAATTTCCGGCAGTGAAGTCGTCGTTCAGCAGTATCTCGACGAAATCTGCCCGCAGCTGCTTTCCCTGGGCGCAACGCTGTTGATTTATCGGCTGCTGAAGAAAAAGATCAGCATCATGAAGCTGATCCTGATCATCGTTGTCGTGGCGTTTATCTGCGGCGTGTTCGGCATTCTGGCATAAGGAGGAAACAACATGGCAATTGTTGAAGTAAGAATTGACGACCGGCTGATCCATGGGCAGGTCTGCGGCTATTGGGTACCGCATCACAGCGTGGAAAAGATCGTTGTGATCGACGATAAAATCGCAAAGGACGAGATGCGCAAGACGGCGTTGAAATTCGGGTGCCCGGCCAAGGTGAAGCTGTCGATTCTGGACGCGCTGACAGCCTCCGACAAGCTGAAGCGCAATCTTGATAAAGGCAGCCGGGTAATGCTGCTGGCGGCCGGACCTGAACCGCTGCTAAAGATGGTGGAGGATGGTTATACGATCAAGCAGATTACCGTTGGAAACTTGTCGGGAAAGCCGGGTTATCAGCATGTAAAAAAGACATTGTATCTCTCCGACACCGATATTGAGAACTTCAAGCGGCTGGCGGATCACGGTGTTAAATTGCTCGTTCAGATGGTGCCGGACGATGTGCCGGAGGATCTGGCGGAAATTGTCCGAAAACTGTAGAAAGGAACGAGGAAGAAATTATGGAAAAACCAACGGTATTAGGTTATATGAAAGATCAGCCGCGGGCGTTAAGGGCTGCCTTTGCACGCCGCGCGGAGTTTGTCGAGCCCTTTCGCCAGCTGTTTGAGGAGCTGCCGATCAAAAAAGTGCTGTTTTTCGGTTCTGGTACTTCCTACAACGCATCGCAGATCGCAGCTTATGAGTTTAAGCAATTATGCGGTTTGGAAGCGCAGGGCCATTATCCAACGGTGTTTGCGCATTACGAACGAGCCGATTGGACGGGCATGCTGAAGAAAGAGGAAATACTGTTTGTCGGCATCAGCCAGTCCGGGACTTCGATTTCAACGATTGAGGTCATGGAAAAGGCACGCAGTGAAGGCTATCCGACCGTAGCACTGACGGAGAATCTTGACAGCGAGATCACCCGGCATGTCGATCATGTCATCCATCTGCTTTGCGGCAAGGAAGAAACACCGCCGGAAACCCGCGGTTATACCGTGACATTGCTGCAGCTGTATTTGTGGGCGCTGGCCGCAGCTGAGGTTCGCAGCACGCTGACAGCTCAGGAAGTCAGTCGGGCGCTGGCGGAAACTGAAACGTTTGTCAATCAATTCGATCAGGTGATAACGGAGAGTGAAGCCTGGTATGACCGCAATGCGACGACAATTGTCAACAGCGACCGGATTTATGTCCTGGGCTACGGTATCGACTATGGTTCAGCTTTAGAGGGGATGCTGAAGATTGGCGAAATGCTGCGGCTGCCGACGATCGGCTATGAAATTGAGGAGTATTCCCATGGACCGACGATGGCGATTACACCGAAGCAGACCCTCCTGATGCTGGGCTCGGATGAAGCGGAATGGAATCGCTGCCTGCAGTTTCGCGAAGCGTTCCGCAAATATACCGATCGCGTGCATCTGATCACGGTGAAGGATACAACGGCGGACGATCGCGATTTAGTGTTCAGCGTTAAAGCGAATAAGTATCTGGCGCCGATTATGCTGACGGTTCCCTTCCAGTTTGTCGCTGCCAAGGGGGCTAAGGATACCAACATTGATACCAATGAAAATCCGTTTAAAGAAGAACTGGCGCATCTGCCGGAAGCCTAAACGGAGAGAATTGCGATGAGCACAGGAATTATTGTGATGGGACATGGTCATTTTGCCAGCGGCATTACTTCGTCGCTGGAACTGATCATGGGCTCTCAGCCAGATTACGAAGCACTTGACTTTCCGGCGGAATCGGATAAGGAAGATTTAAAAAAGCGATTGAATACGGTGTTGGAAAGACTGGAAAGAAACGATCAAATTATTATTTTGGCGGATCTGTTCAGCGGAACGCCGTTTAACGTAGCGATGGAAATTGTAACGGAGAAACCCAATCTGAAGCTGTATTATGGCTTAAATTTGGGGATGCTGATGGAATTGATCTCACGCCGGATGTTTCAAGGCGATGCAGAACTAAGCGAAGGACTGATTGAGATCGGTCAGCAGCAGATCGGTTTGTTTGATCCGGAAGCCATGGAGGCTTATACGGAAACTGGCGAGGATGAGTTATAGAAAAAGCGAGATCCAAGTTGGCGGTGATCAAAAATCAGGATCCTGTTCATCTTTTGGCTGGATAGTTTAAGAATAACTGCGGCCTGAAATTATCAACGATAATTAAAATAGAAAATACCGTTATCTTCATCCTTTTCAAGGGAGGGGACAACGGTATTTTTTATAGAAACCAGGAATTACTCACAACATTCCTGTCTGTTTTTGCAACGCCTGAGCCACGATAGAATCACAGAGATTCTGGAGATCGGGAAACAAGCGTTGTTTGTTATAACCCATATTATCCAGGAAACCAAGCGTTTCGCGGCGTTCTTTATCTGACAGCCGGATCGAAATACAGCGGGCGCTGCGGCGAATTTCATCCGCCGCTTCATCGCCCTCAATGGAAGACGGGATGGAGAACAACCCCGCCTGGGCGATCAGCCGGGCATTGCTGGAGCTGCCGTTGTAGATGATTAAGCCCTGAGGCTGGGGATCGTCAGCTTCAATATTCAGTTCATGTAACGCGGCATTTCGTTGCTGAACTAAGGATAAAAACTGAGCTTTATCACGAAGCTGGTTCAGGAATCCCGCATATTCCTCAATGAATTCAGTATCCGCTTCGCTTTTGGTCTGGGAATAACAACGGTGGATTAAAATCTGTTCCTTAAGCGGCAGAACAAACAACTCATAGTAACCGTCGTCAGGCTGCTTATTTTCAGACAAGGCAAAGTATAAAGCAGTGAAGGGATTGTAAGTCCAGTCGATCAGTCGGGTGGGAATCCCGTAATGCTGGGCACAGGCAACATAATCAAGCGTTTCCATTGTGCCGGATAACAGATTGGATGCCTGCTGCCGGAAAGCATGAAGCAGCGCGAATTCCTGATCTTTTAAATTAACGAGAGTTTGCGTTTCCCGGTCATATTTGCGGCAGATCGAAGGATTTAATTCGCTGCGCCGGCTAATGCCGCGGAAAATGTACTGATCGCTGCGGGTAAGGCGGATCAGATCATTAATGAGAATTTTGGAGCTGGTATAGTTTTCTTTGATGGGTGATTCGTCCATAAACGCCTACCTCCTGATTGTTGACCGTGGATTTTTGATCAGATTAATTCTATCATAAAATAAAGCAGGATCGCTGACAAGCAAAAACGCTGACTTCGCCGCTATCAAACCTAATGGCGTCTGGATGCGGACCAGCAGGACATCCCAAGTGCAGGGAGTAAATCAAACAACGAACAAAATTTTAAGATATCAGATCAGATAAAAGAGACAGGCGCTGAGCGCGGGAAACATGAAAATCAAAGAGAAAACGTCGCCGTCGCCCGATTAAACGCTTGACGAAATGCGCTTCCCATTGTAAAATAATAACGTTACGTGCCCATGGCGCAATTGGATAGCGCATTTGATTCCGATTCAAAAGGTTGCAGGTTCGAGTCCTGTTGGGCGCACCATTGGTAATATAACGTTTGGATGTTGAACTCTGATGGAGCTTATGAGAGCTTAAATTCAGGGGGTTAAAGACATCCAAATTTTTTTTATCCGCAAAGTTTGATTCAGGATTTTGATATTGACTGGGAGTAGTTCAGAATTCTGGATTTATGCTATACTAAACAGGAAGAAAAGACGAAGATGAGGTTGAAATATGGATCGTAATTATGCAAAAGTGATGATTTCGCAGGCTGGTGAAAGCTGGCTGGATAAAGGGCAGATGTGGATGTACCGCAATAATCTGATCGGAATAGAAGGAACGCCGGAAAATGGAGCGCCGGTGGATATCGTTACGGAAAACGGGCGTTATCTGGGCACGGGCTTTTACTCGGAAACCAGTCATATCGTCGTGCGGATTCTGACTAAGAATCCTGAAGTGGTGATCGACCGGGAATTCTTTCAGCGGCGGATTCAGTTCGCTTATGCTTTCCGGAAAACGGTGGAGAGCGATAATCTCGCTAACTGCCGGCTGATTTTTGGCGAGGCGGATCAGCTGCCGGGTTTGACGGTGGATCGGTATAACGACATTCTCGTCACGCAGATCAGCGCCTGCGGAATGGAAAAGATCAAACCAATGATTTATGACTTATTGCTGGAAACGCTGCGGCAGGATGGTCAAACGATTCAGGGAATCTATGAACGCAATGATATCCAGGTCCGGGCTAAGGAAGGCTTGCCAATGGAAAAAGGCTTCTGGGGCGGCGTTTCCCTGCCGACGACAATGGTGATTAATGAAAACGGCCTGAAATTGAATGTGGATATCGAAAATGGTCAGAAGACCGGCTATTTCCTGGATCAAAAATCAAACCGGGTGCTGCTGCGGCAGATGGCACATGGCAAGCGGGTGCTCGACTGCTTCAGTCATACCGGCGGTTTTGCCCTGAACGCGGCTTTGGGCAACGCGCAAAGCGTGGTCGCGGTCGATGTCTCCCAGACGGCACTGGATCAAGGCCGGGCGAACGCCGTGCTGAATCATTTGGAGGACCGGATTCAATTTGTGAAAGCTGACGTTTTTGAATATCTGGATCATTGCGAAACCGGACAATACGATATCATTGTTCTGGATCCGCCGGCGTTTACCAAATCCCGGAAAACGATCCATCAGGCGTATGCCGGCTATAAACGCATCAATTATCAGGCGATGAAACTGCTGCAAAACGGCGGTTATCTGATCACCTGCAGCTGTTCGCGGTTTATGGAAATTGATAATTTCGAGAAGATGCTGAGGGAAGCGGCGCAGGAAGCCGGCGTGACGCTGAAGCAGGTTTCCGTTACCCAGCAGAATCATGATCATCCGATTCTCTGGACGATGGAGGAGACCTCTTACCTTAAATTCTATATTTTCCAGATCATCGAGGCATAACCTGGCCAGAAGAAAAGGTAGACGGGGAATACAGGAAACCGTTTGGCGAATAGCGCGGTAAGGAGAAAATGGCAGTCATGGAGCAGGAGAACTTATTATTACAGAATCTGGATCAGCTGCATACGACAGCGATGGGCGCTGAGCGGATCCGCAGAAACTTACAAATCAGGGAGGAAGACGTCGTCGGCTGGTGCCGTAAGCAGATCGCGTTGCCGCAGACCAAGATTCAGCGCAAGGGAAAAAACTGGTATGCGCTGACGGAAGACTGCCGGATTACGGTCAACGCGCACAGTTACACCCTGATCACGGCTCATCGCGAGAAAGCCGGAGACTAGGTTTTCCAAGGAGATTGGGTCAGCGAGAAGTCCCTTGCCGGCGGTACTTTTGTCCTTTATAATGGGGATATGGGAAACCGTTAAAGAAAGTGGGGGCGTGATCGGCATGACAGAAGTTTTAGTGACAGGCAATATTTTTGTTCAAGTTTTTTTGAAGTATATCTTCGATCTTGTAGAAATTGTTTTATTAATCATGATTTATCGCTTATTGAAAAAGAAATGCGGCTGACGCTGTCAACAGGCATTCGGATAACGCTGATCAGCGGTGTTCCGGATGCCTGTTTGAATCTAGGATGTCCGCATATCAGGAAAGGAGGAAACGCGGATGGAAAGACCGGCTTTAAATCGATCGCTGGATGCGGCGACCTTTAGGAATCATTATTATCTGAAAGAAGAATTGGTCCGTTTTTGCCGGGCATCGGGCTTGCCCGTCACAGGCGGAAAAGCAGAGCTGACGGAAAGAATCGCCTGTTTCTTAGAAGGCAAACCGGTTGAGAGCGTGAAGGTGACGAAAGTCAGAACGAAGCTTGCCGGCACGCTGAGCGAAGAAACGCTGATCGAATCGCCGTTTGTCTGTTCTGAAATCCACCGGGCTTTTTTCAAAGCGAAGATCGGTTCGTCGTTTTCGTTTAACGTCGCTTTCCAGAAATGGCTGAAAAGCAATGCGGGCAAAACGTATGGCGATGCGATTGAAGCCTATGCCCGGATTCGAAATGAGAAAAAAACGAAACAAACTCCGATCGATCCGCAATTTGAATACAATACCTATATTCGCGCTTTCTTTGCCGGAAATCCGGGCCGTTGCTTAAGCGAAGCGATTGCTTGCTGGAAATGGAAGAAAAGCCAGGCTGGAAGTCATCGCTATGATCCGGCGGATCTGATGGTTTTGAATGAAGGAAAGGGACGTCCGGAAAATGGAAAATGAAGCGTTGGACAGAGCGTTGAACGAAATCTCTTCGATCCTGCGGAGATGCGAGAAAATCCAGCCTCAATTTGCCGAGGGCAGCGCGCAGCACAGTCTGTTGAAAAACCGCATAGCAGCGCTGCAGGCTGCGGATCTCTTGCTAAAGCGCGAGCGGTGGGGCGAACATACGGATCAAAGAAAGATCCAGCCCTCAGCTGCAAGCGACGCTGTCACTCAGAAAATTAAGAATCTCACGCACGAGGATTTTATGAGAGCGCTGGCTCCGATTCAATCGATCATCCATAAATGCCGTACTGCTCAAGCGAAGCACGCGGAGACATCCGCAACCTTCCGCCGCCTGCAGAAACAGATCGACGCAATGATCCTGGCGGAGACCTTAATTCAAAAAGAGCTGGCTGCTGATCATTCATGGAATGAAGCGGATAAATTGTAAAAACAGTCTTAAAAAAACAAAAGTTCCGGTGTTTTCCGCTGGCGGATTTGGAATAAAAGTGATTGAACAATAGCCAGTGGTTCAGAATCTTCTTAGAATTCACCTGTCTTGTAAAAAGGGAATGATTTTTCAGAAAGAGGGATTCGAAATTCTTTGAAAATAAGTCTTTTCTGCGCACTTTTCAAGAAATTCTGCTAGAATGGTAAGGAACCTATTTTCAATGAAGAAGAAAAATCAGGGAGCGGGGGAGCGAGAGAATGATAAAAGATTTTCGTTTGGTCATCTGCGATATTGACAGCACGTTAATCACGTCAAAACGGATTTTAACGGAACGGGCGAAGGAGGTCATCCGCAGGCTGCACGATCATGGCGTTTATTTTGGCATCGCATCGGGGCGTTCAATTGATCAGCAGCTGCACAAGCAGGCGCGGGACTGGGGCTTTGATTTTGATTTTGAAGTGTTGATCGGAATGAACGGATCCGAATTGTGGGACGGCGTGCATCAGAAACGGTATGATTATTACAAACTGAAACGAGCATGGATCAAGGAAATTCTGGAATTGATGGCGCCGTTCAATCTGAATCCGTTTATGTACGTCGGCGATAAGATGATGTGCCTGCGCATTGATGAGGCAACCGAGCGCTCATCCAAGAAGAACCGCACGGATCTGCTCGTTGTGGATGATATTTCCGAATTTTATGCGGAGGAAAACGCGAAGATTATGTTCCGGATGCCGGAGGAACTCATGCCGCAGGTGGTTGAATATGTCAGTAAGCATCCATCACCGAATTTCAAAGCGTTTAAAACTCAAACGACGATGCTGGAATTTACGGATCGGCGGGTTTCCAAAGCCGTCGCGCTGAAACAATATTGTGAAATGAATCAATTGCCGTTAGAAGAAGTTATTGCATTTGGGGATATGAGCAACGATAATGAAATGCTGGAATGCAGCGGCTGGGGTGTCTGTATGGCTAACGGCAGCGTGGATACCAAGGCGATTGCGGATGATATCACGGAAAATACAAATGATGAGGACGGTTTTGCGGACTATATGGAAAAGCATTTCCTGCTTCCGCGCGGATGGTAAGCCGCGGATTTGTTTAAAAGCAGGTCAGAGAGCGTTCGAATCGAGGTCGGAAGAACAGAAGCACGAGCAGCGGGGACAGGTTTGTTCCTCCTCTGCCCGGTTTCTCAGCCGGCGGCGGTCATTGGCCGGAAGGCAGGAAGTCGGGGATGGTATGCGAATGACGGCTTAGAGTTCTCATCAGCGTTGACAGAAAGCGCCGTGCAAAGAAGGGGAGTTTCAATCGGAAAGGAAAGCGAAGCGGATAAAAAGGGGATAGGATCTCAACCTTTTTGTGATTAGGTCTTGAAATCTTTCCGTCAATTTGTTAATATTTATAAGCAATGGGGTTGTAGCTCACCTGGGAGAGCGCTACACTGGCAGTGTAGAGGTAGTCGGTTCGAGCCCGATCAGCTCCACCATTAAAAAAAACAGAGATATCCGCAGATCGTACAGCCGATTCGCAAGGATATCTTTTTTTGTCTTCCTGGTAAAATGAAAGGTCGACTGGCTTCTGAACAAGCTGATGGCATTGACGGTCTGTGAAATCAGGTTTATCCTTAGAGAAAGGAAAGTTAGCGCAGCGCGGATTAACCGTTTGAAAACCCACCCCGAAATCAGGACAATTCAGGTTTTTCGACATATTGAAATTCAAGATCAGCTCCACGAATGAAAGGCGAAGCAGCGATAAGCTTTCAACCTGGACGGATCATGAAGCTCTTCGGCTATTCCGCACTTCGGCTTTCCAAACAGGAGGTCTGGCAATGCAAGAAAAATGGACTGAAAACGATCTGTTTCTTTTCCAACATCTGATTCCTGATGACAATGATTTAGAATATGCCGTGCAACAGAGCCATGATAGACAGTTTCCGGAACATGAAGTATCAAAGACTCAGGGGATGCTTTTATCACTGTTGATCAGAATGAGTAAATCAAAACGGGTCTTGGAATTGGGAACACTTGCGGGTTACAGTACGATCTGGATGGCAAAAGCCATCCCTGACGGCGGACAAGTGGTCAGCCTGGAATATGAACAGGAAAGATTTGAATTGGCTTCGCAAAATATCAGACATGCAGGTCTGCAGGATAAGGTTCAGCTGCTTTGCGGTCCGGCGGCGCAGTCGCTGCAGACGTTGATTGACGCCCAGACAGAACCGTTCGATTTCATCTTCATTGATGCGGACAAGCCGAATAACCCTTTATATCTGAAGCTGTGCCTGCAGCTGAGTCATCCGGGAACGGTTATCTTTGGGGATAATGTGATTCGGGACGGCGAGCTGTGCAACGCGAATAGTGAGGATCCAAAAGTGAAGGGGGTAAGGCAGTTCGTCGAAGATTTAGGACTGTCTGACCGCCTGGATTCAACAGGCTTGCAGACCGTGGGAATCAAAGGCTACGATGGATTCACGCTGACCTTCGTTAAAGCTTAATAGGTAAAGAGAGGCAAAACGCCGGCTAAAAAATCTGAAAAGGGATTAGGTTCTGATCGAATAGAATAAAAAGAATAAACAAAGGTACTTGGAGTCTGCCTCACACGCGGCAGGCTTTTTCAAACTATCCGGTATTGAGGGAAAAAGCAGAACTGTGGCTGCATAAAAAAAACCTTTTTCCGCAGAGAACGGGTCAAAAGGTTTTCTTGATTATTTCAGCTTTTGCCGATACCTGATTTTCGTATCAGCGGCTGATTTTCTTTCCTTACCGAAGGTTTAATGGGAAGAGAATGACAATCGGTTGCTACTTTTTGTTTAAAAGATGCTTTTCAACCCAATCGGCGACGCCGTCCTCATCGTTGGAAAGCGCCAGATCGTCAGCGTAGGTTTTTAACTCGGCCGCGGCATTGCCCATCACGACGGCATGACCGGCCGCTTTCAAAATATCCAGATCATTGTAATCGTCACCAAAGGCGATCACGTCGGAGAAGGACACTCCCAAATGACTGCACAAATCAGTCAAACCGGTGAGTTTGGAAACTTTGCTGTTAAGAATCGCAAAATAATTGGGATCCTTGGCGTTATCGACTAGCTTGCAATGATAAGTTTCGAGATCGAACTGACGGATTAATTCCGGGTGCTGGGTAACGATGGAAATCTTGGCAATTTCAAAGGTATCGATCGTTGTATAATCGGTATATTCATGAACGTGATCGCCGGTGACCAGACTGCGGTTATTGGTCAGAATCACATCGGGATAAGTAACGTTGACATGGGTATCCGGCAGGGTAAGCAGTTTGCGGATCAGCTGTTCCGCCTTGTCCGCTTCGACTCCGTATTCGCTGAGAATTTGATCATGGTAGATCGTCTTCGCTCCGTTCAGGGAAATGATGCCGTCTGCTTCAATGGCGTTCATGTATTCTTGGGCGCGCATGACCGCCCGCCCGGTCGCTACGATCACCTTATGATCGGTTTCCGTTTTCAGCCGGTGGAAGATCGCCTGCGTGTACGCGGAAACTGTCTTGTCGGTGTGAAGCAGTGTCTGATCTAAATCAATCGCCAGTACGTTCATGAATCGTTCCTCCTCTTATCACTGATGACATTATAGCACTAAATAATGAAAATGGCGGATAACCGAACAATCGCGGAAGCAATAAGACGCGTGCGGGCAGGGCGGACGCATCGTCTTCGGCGTAAGTATAAAAAACTGGAAGATCCGCGTCGCGGCGAAGCTTCCAGTTTAATTTACTTGTTAGTTCTACGCAGCATCTGACTGGATAGTGCAGTGACCATAGAACGGTGTCAGTCCCCACATTTCAACGCCCTGGACTGCAGTGCTCTTTAAGCCCGGCGTGTTGTAGTTGAATAACGGGATCAGATAGACGTTTTCTTCGATCAGATAACGTTCCGCGGCATGCAGCGCGTTCATGTATTCTGTATGATCGACCAGATATCCCGCTTCATCGACCATCTTATCGTAAGTCGGGTCATCCACGGAAGCAACGATCTGCTGCCCGGTTGTCCATAAATTGAGGAATTGGGAAGGATCGTCGCCGGCGCTGTAGCCGTAGCGGGAAACTTCATAATCTCCATTATCGACCTGATTGTAGAAGACACCAGATTCGACGACCGTCAGTTCACAATTAATCCCTACCTTTTGCCACATCTGCTGCAGAATCTGCGCGACATCCGCATGCAGCTGGCTTTGCGAATACTTGTAAACAATCTTCAGCGGATTGCTTTCATCATATCCTGCTTTGGCTAATAATGCTTTTGCTTCTTCCGGATTGTACTCCAGATATTTTTCTTTAGCATCTTGTTCCTTTCGGAAATCGCTTTCTGCTCCAGCTAAACCCACCGGGACATAACCGTGTAAGACGCGGTAGTATTCTTCGCTTCCGACAGCGCTGACAAGAGCGTCCTTGTCAATGGAAAGGGCTAAAGCCCGGCGAACGTCAACATTTTTCAGATAATCCGGACCCGTAGAGCCTGAATTTAAAGCGATGAAATAACTGGAAATTTGCGGGATTTTCCAAATTTCTTCAGGATTTGGATAACCTTCGGCAATGGTGGCGGTAATGTTGAGCGCCATATCAATTTCTTTGTTTTTGAACGCCAGGGACTGCGCGTCGGAATCTGCCATCACCAAGAATGTAATCCGCGGCATCGTGATGCTTTCAGCGTCATAGTAGTTGTCGTTTTTTACGACGACCGCTTTTTCGTTTTCATTGCATTCTTCCAGCGTGTAGGGACCGACTGTCGGATAACCTGGCTTGAAGGCCCATGACGATTCGTGGGCGTCGGCGATATCCGCGCGCAAAGGCCGCCAGACGTAGTTGGTCAGCATCTGCGGGAACCAGGCGCACGGCTTAATCAGCGTGAGAACTAAAGTGTTATCATCCGGAGTGCTGACACCTTCAATTTCAATCTGGGTCGGATCGAGATCCAGATTGCCGGCAATTGCTTCAGCGCCGGCCAGATAAGTCATCGGATAGTAGATCGACCAGGAATTGTCTGTGCCATAAGTCAGATTGCGCAGGATACCATATTTGAAATCACCGGATGTCAGCGGCTGACCATCACTCCAGACAACACCTTCGCGAAGGGTGAAGGTATAGGTCAATCCATCGTCGGACACCGTGTAGTCCTGACACAAATCATGAACAATCTGATTGTTCTCATCCGCCCGGAACAGTCCGGCTGTCAGATGACGCAGGACGTAATCATTGACGGTTTCCTGAGTTAAGCCTGGATCTAAGGTTGTGATCTGGCCGCCGATGGCGACGGTCAGTCCGTCTTTCGGATCCCGGTTTCCCTGCGCAGCGTTTTGTGACGAACAGGCCGTTGTGAATAAAAGCATGAAAGCGCACAGAAGGGTAAGCATTTTCTTCATCGTTTTTTCCTCCTCAGAAATGAATCTGACAAACAAAAACCGCGTACTATTACATACGCGGCTGAATCACCGTTTCTATGCAATAGCGCCTCTTCATTGAATGAAGGAGTGCTGCGGGTATTTCCTGCAGCCCCATAACAGACTTCTGCCAAAGCCTGTTATTCGGCGGTGGTTGCCTTTCTGAAAGAGTCCTCGCCTGCCGGCTTCTCATTCCTACTCATCTGCACCGCTACCTCTACATGTTTCTGTTGTATGTTATTAGTCTATCTGTTATTCGCGGAAAGTCAAGCGATTTTAGAGAATTTCCAGAAATTGAAATGAAAATTTCCATTAGTTTATGAAACAAACAATCATTTTTGATGTCATGTTTGACAGATAGCGGGAATAAGGAGCCCGGTAAGAGAAGGAGTTATGAGAATAGGATGGGAAAATTTATACTGTGTTCAAAAATTGAGGTCATAAAGTTGTGTTGTGTAGATCTGAAATTGGAAAAAATAAAAAGCCCCGGAATCCGGAGCTTTGTTTTCATTGGAGCAGATGAGCGGAAACGTTTGATCGCTATTTTTGAGTTTTGAATCAATGGAAAACCCTTTGTTTAAAGGCTTTTTGATACATGGCATAAATATGGATTTTGAAAAATCATGCCACGGATCATGCCACGGATTCTTTTAATTCTTCTAGTTTATCCACTAATTCGTCCGCATTTTTTTCAAGTAAATGTGTATAAACTTTTAGTGTCATATTGATGTCACTGTGGCCGAGTCTTTTGGATACGGCGACGATGTTAACACCGTTATTAATCAGAATTGTAGCGTGGCTATGACGGAGATCGTGGATGCGAATTTTTTTAAGCGTATGTCCGTCAGCATTGGCTGCAGCAATGGCATTATCAAAGGCACGCTGTATCGTAGTAATTCCTAATGGTTCAAAATCTCCGAATAAATAAGGTCCATCTTTAGCCATGAGCGGTTTTAATATCTCAAGGGTATATTTATCCAGCTTGATCTTTCGCACGCTAGACGCTGTCTTAGGAGCTCTCACACCCTGCTTGTTATGCTTAATAGTTTTGTCGATCGTCACCCATCCATCTTTAATATCTGATTTCAAGACTGCCTTGCCTTCTGATCGGCGGCAGCCAGTATAAAACAAAAATGTAAAGTAAGCACGAATTGTATAATTCTTGATGTAAGACGAAAAGAGATTGAATTCTTCGATTGTCCAGGTTTTCATCTCTTTTTTATCTGCCGCTGTCGCGCGGAAAGGCTCAATGATCTTTGCAAAGTCTGGTGTGTCATAATATTTATATCCGAAAGCAGACACAGACCGGACAAAGGAAATGACATTGTTTTTTGTGCGAGTAGCTAACTTTTTTTCCGCTAGTTCGTTTCTCCACTTTAAAACGTCTTTCGGTTTAATCTGGTTTAAAGGCATATCCATAAAAGCAGCCGCGTATGTATTTGCAAGATGGTGCTTGCTTCGCTTGGTTTCTTCGTTGGCGGATGTTCTGCTTTTCAAATATTCCTCCATCATAACGCCAAAGGTGGCGGAGGACTTCACTTCCTGATTGTTTGCACGGATTTCTGCTTCCCATGCTTGAGCTTCTCTTTTCAGCTCGAATCCTCGCTTTTTCTTTGTGATCAGCTTGCCAGTCAGCGGATCGCGCAGCTGCACCTGCGCAAACCAAGTACCGCGGTCTTTATCTTTGTGGACGCTCATTGTTTTTGCCCTCCTATTTTGATATAATGAGCGCATAGTAAAAGGCATGACCCCCAAGTCATTTTTACTATGCTGAGCGGTGTTACCAGCACCAGCTCTATATTTCTCGGAGTTACCAGCTCCGGGTTTTTTTATTAATTTGAAATTGTAATGTTATTAGTATAACTATAACAATATATGACGTTGTTTTTAAAATGCATCCCACTTATTCCTGGATCATGTGGTTCTATTGCGAATTTCAGATTGATTTCGTTAATATATTCTTTTCTATCGATAAAGTCATAATAAGTTAATTTGATTCTTAGTGGAATATAGCCTATCAAATAGATAACATCTTTTAGTTCAGAAAATACTAAGAGTATTTTAAAAAACATCCCGGCGCCAATAATTTGACTACTGGCAAAAACGGAGCTATCTAAATTTGAATACACTGTGTTTTCATTTTTGGGAAAATCGATGAAAATATTTTTTAATATAGCCTCACCTCTGCCTATATTAGCGATTAGAAGGCTACAACTTTTATTACATTCACTATGTAGCTCATGTTGATTATTGTAAAGCGTAACAACAAAATCACAAAATCCATTTTCAATTTCGTCACCTCTGATATACTGAGGTTCAGTTGCACTTAATATGGGCTTGTATTCAAGAGATAATTGTTCTAAACGATCATCTTCGTTTTCTTGCTTTTGGAGCAATAATTTTTTATCTTGATCCTTTATCGTCCACCAAACCCCATAAATGGTTAAAAATCCACCAATTATAGATCCACCGTAGCCGACTACTGCGATTCCAATCTCTTGTGGAATAAATCCTGGTAAAGGGGAATCCCATAAAAAGAATATAGGAAATAAAACGGAGAAGAATAAAATGAATACAACAAGTTGTTTATTTTCTTTAATAAATTTCATTATCCGAAATCCTTTATTACTTTTTTCAGTTTTCCTAAGCATCTAAAGCATTCATTCATTGGATCTACGACTATAGGCTCAAATTCACTGTTCAAAGGTTGAAGCATAATAATGCCGTTTAATACATTGAATTTTTTACACATAGCTTCATTTTCGTCAATACAAAAACACCCAATTACCCCTATTTCCGCTTGCATTGATTTTTCAAATACAAGTAAATCACCAGTATTTATACCAGCATCTTTCATTGACTCGCCTAAAGCGATCTGACAAAAATAATTGTCAGGATCACCTGATAATCCTTTTGATGGAACTGGTATGAATTCAATTATATTATCATCATTAAAACCACCATCTCCACAGCATAGTGATCCATAAAGTGGAATCCTGATAAATCCCAGACCTACCGATTGATAAATTTCTTCATCTTCTTCACTTCCAACAATAATTGCAGGTGAGATTTGAAGAATTTTTGCTAGAGCAGCTATTCTGCTTCTTTTCATATCACCTATATCTCCGCTTTCCCATCTGGATACGGTGCCTTCACTCACATCGCAGGCTTTCGCAACATCGAGTAAAGTTAGTTTAAGCTCTTTTCGTCTTAATTTTAGAACGTCTTTAATTTTCATGGTCGCACCTCTTTAATTCCATTATATATAAACCTTGCATATTTGCAATAGATAAATTAAAAATGACCGAAACTTGCGTATATGCATTGACTTGCGTAAATGCAAGTGATATTATGTAAACGAAAGGAGGTTGAATGAGATGAATGTGTATTTGCTGGAAATGAAGATGAAAGTGAAAGGAAAGACGAACGAAGATATGGCTCGTAGAATAGGTGTTGACCCAGCAACTTTTTATCGGAAAAAAGCTGGAAAGAGCGAATTTACGAGAAGTGAACTGCAAGCTATACGCGCAGAGCTTTCTTTATCACAAGATGAATTGGAATCTATTTTTTTTAAAGATTGACTTGCGTTTACGCAAGCGAAGACGATGGAAGGAGTGAATTGATGAAAAGGAAAGAACTAGAAGAAATTCAAGTTTTGGAAAGAAAAATCGAAGGGTTAACCACATGTATTAACCTGATTGATGGAGAAGACACGTGGATTGAAATATGTCGTTATCAACATCAAATACCTGTAAGTAGGGCATTTCCTGACCAAGCCGATTTCAAGGAAGCGGTTAAGAAAGTATTTGAATCAAAAATTGAGTTTGCTAAAAAAAGAATCGATGAAATCGAGAAAAGTTCAGATGAAAAGCCTTCCGTAATTTATATGACTGTTCATGAAGACAATACGCAATCCAATTCATCTTTAAAAGATGAGGATAAACGATACGTTCCGAAGTCATCATTCTGGATTTTGACAATCTCGGTATCAATCTTGTGGATTCTCGTGGGTTGCTTGTTTATTTGCACAATCAAATAAAAGAGTGAGGTGAGTAGATGGAATTTAAAAGTCCTGCTGAGGAGCAACAGTATTTATTTAAAGTGGAGTTACCTAATTTGATCGCACGAATACTCTTACTAAGTACATTTCAGAAGAGAAACAAAGAGCGAATTCTCCGTGATTCTGAAGCATTAAAAAAGGCTTCAATGGATTGGATTGAAGCCTGCAAGAGTTCACTTGTTAAAGTAAGCTGTGATCGAAGCACTGATGACATTGATAGCGATCTTTTGCAAAGTGCTTAGTGAATCTGCGCCAACTTCCGCGGCAACTTTCTTTACTTTATCCCAAGTGTTGTTGTTTCGGATATTGTCAAGAAACTCATGGCCTTTCCAAGTCAATGATTTCACGAAAATATCAAGGTTCCCAGAAAGATCTTCATCCGTGATTATCGTAATGAAGTCAGCTTCACTTAGCCTTAACAAAGTATAAGCGACTTCGTCCGCCGTAACTTCTGGGATCGTTATCTTAGTGCTATCAAGCTCATCATTGAGCTCTAAACGATCCTCTAAGTATAAAAGGACTTCTCTAACGATATCATGATTCAATTTCACAGATAACCACCTCCTTTCTTGAAAATATTATATCAGGAAAGTTTACCAACACCGCTAGGAAGCGAGGTGAGAAAGTGACCCGTTTGGAAATACTCTCTCAGTATTATGTAACGCAAACAGACATCCAGAAGCTTCTGCAGATGTCCCATAAGAAGGCCAAGAAGATCTACGAGATGGTTAGTGAAATGGAGAATCAGGAACTGGGAGAGTTTCGAGCGCATGACAACAAGGTAGCACTGAAAAAAGTGCTGAGGTGCCTGAAAATCGACTACAACTTCCTAGTTCGGCAGTGCCAGCTGGAAGAACAAAAAAAGGAACCCTCGGCGAGCTTGGCGGCAACCGAGAGTTCAAGATGATTCTATCGCTATAGGATCATCTCTATTTTATCACAAGCTATCGAGCTTGTGAAGGAAGGAGAAATAAATGAATAAAGAACGCAGAAAATCTCTAAGAGAGATCCAAAGTAAATTGGAAAGTTTAGGTCAAGACTTAGAGGCTTTGAAAGATGAAGAAGAGGAGTATCGTGATAACATGCCAGAAAATCTCCAAGAGAGTGATCGGTACCAACGGGCAGATGAAGTTTGCGATCTGCTGCAGGAAGCACTAGAAAGCATGGATAATGCGTACCAGCAAATCGAGGAGGCCGTCGAATGCTGAAAGAAGAGTTTGAAACAATGATTAATCGGCAGGTATCTGTCGATCAGTATAATCTGGTAAATCACGTTTATATGTATCATCCGGCAGATTTATCCAAGCAGAGCATCATAATTCTCTGGTGTTTAGGTGGTTTTGGAATATTTAAAGAGTTGACCTCTGCAGCAGATCACATGTGCGAGCTAGAAATACATATTAATACTTTAAAGCGTCAGCTTAAAGATGCAGAAACTGAGTTAAAGTCCATTAAAGCGAGGTACAAGGGCGATGAGACGGCTTAAACGCCCGGTGCTGGTGATCCTCACAGCTGTGATCACCGCCGGCGTGACGCTCAACCTACCGGCCGCCGAAGCAGAGATGCCTACACCAGCGGCACAGCCGGTGACTGTGATCGAGCTCCATCAGCCTGATACTCCACCGGCTTACACTGCGGAAATGGTGGTCAGCTGGCACGAGTGGCAGCCAACCGGCAAAGCGGCGGGAGTCGTACCAGTCGCGCTGCTTGATCTCGCTGAGGAGTATCAGATCAGTCCAGTTTACGCCGCCGCAGTGTTTGTCCTTGAGACCGGCTGGGGCAGCTCATCTGCATGGATCAACAAGCACAATCCGGCCGGAATCCGGTGCGGTGACCGGTACTGCCGATATGACACTGCTACGGATGGCCTGCGACGCATGATGGAGATCATGGCTGACTACTACAACAACGGGTCGACCACGGTGGATCAGCAACGATCCTTATGGTCAGAGGCCGAGGATACGGATTTAATCGTCCAGCTCATGGAGCAGCTGGCTGAGTAGCTTATGGATGAGATCATCAATGGTATCAACAGGATGGCAGGCAGCTATCATGTTCAAGATATCTTCCAGGACTGGGTGCAGATGTCTGGGATCTCTATATCAAACCAGTTGTTCTTCGATCAGCAACTGGAAGATCAGTATCTGACACTTGCGAAAAAGTACACTGCCGCGCAGTTAAAAGAAATGTGCCGATGGACCGCAAGGCTTGTAGAGCTGTTTGAAGATGATATCAATGATTACCTCGGCAGTATCTACATGATGTTAAATGCCGGGAATTCGAGGACAGGCCAGTTCTTCACGCCATTTCATGTGTGTGTGCTGATGGCCAGGGTGGCACTTGCCGGATATAGCGGCGGGAAGATCACAGCCAATGAACCCAGTGTCGGCGGCGGGGCCAATATCCTGGCGGTGGCCAAAGAAATGAAACAACAAGGATATGATTATCAGAGTTTGCTTGACGTTGTCGCCCAGGATCTTGATTACAAATGCGTGTGGATGTCTTATCTACAGTTTAGCTTTGCGGGTATCAGTGCGATATGTGTGCAAGGCAATACACTGTTGAACGAAAGAAACTTGACCTTGGTCACGCCTATGTATTGCTTGAGGGGTGTGTCACCATGAAAAATGATGTAATCAATTTAATCATTTTGAAGCTAAATGATAAAATTGAAAGCCGCGAAATTGATCTTATAAAGAATACGCTAATCACCTGTCTTGAAGATTATGATCTGGTACCTAAAAAGAATGAAGTCGTACCGTATGGCTACGAAGACGAAAAGTTGATTCAGCTGTTCTTGGTAAGCAAAAAGATTGATGGATTGAGTGATCGATCGATTAAAGCGTATAGGCAGGAGTTAAATTCACATCTACACCTATACATCCAAAAAAAGATCACCGACATTACAACGGACGATCTGCGGATGCACTTCGCAAAGCGGATGATCGACAGTCCGAATCTGTCAAAAGCAACGCTGAACGGTGAGCGTCGATATCTGTCCAGCTTCTTTACTTGGCTCGCAGATAACGGATATATTCCACGAAATCCAATGCGAGCAATCAAAAAAATGAAAGAGGACAAAAGGATCAAAAAGCCGTTTACGCAGGAGGAAATTGAACTCATGCGTGATGAGCTGAAGAATCGAGTTGAAAAGGCAAGAAATACACGGGATCGGTTTGTCGCAATAAGAATGCAAGCACTTTTTGAATTTATGCTCAGCACCGGTTGCCGTGTAAGCGAAGCTTCTGGAGCTAAGCTTAAGGATTTAAACCTGACAAGCAACGAAATTCTCGTGTTTGGTAAAGGCGCCAAAGAACGGATCTGTTATCTGAACGAGATATCAATCATCCGGTTAAAACAATGGCTTGAAGTGAGATCAGAAATGTCAGTAGACAGCGAGTATCTGTTCACCGGGTATCAAAATTCATACAATACCGGAACGATACTCGGCGCAGGTGGAATCGAAAGCTATTTCCGGCATTTAGGCGATCAACTCGGGATCAAGTGTCATCCGCATAAATTCAGACGTACCTGCGCGACTATGGCACTCACGAAAGGAATGCCGATCGAAGAAGTGCAACAGATGCTTGGCCACAATGAGATCAACACAACGATGATCTATGCCCAGGTATCACAGGAAAACGTTAAACATAGCCACAGAAAATATATGTAAAGGAGAGAGTATGGAAACAGTAAAAATCAATCAGCTTGAAATCGAAAACGTCAAGCGAGTTAAAGCAGTTAAGATCGAGCCTACAGCCAACGGTCTGACCGTCATTGGCGGCCGCAACAGCCAGGGCAAGACCTCAGTCCTCGACAGCATCGCCTGGGCGCTGGGCGGTGATCGCTACAAGCCATCACAGCCACAACGAGATGGATCCGTCCTGCCGCCGCAGCTGCACGTCGAGTTGTCTAATGGGCTCATCGTGGAGCGGAAAGGCAAAAACAGCGATCTTAGGGTCATCGACCCAAGCGGCCGAAAAGGCGGTCAGCAGCTGCTTAATCAATTTGTGGAGCAGCTGGCACTAGATCTGCCTAAGTTTATGAGCGCATCAGGCAAAGATAAAGCGCAGACACTGCTGCAGATCATCGGCGTGGGTGACCAGCTGGCTAAGTTGGAGATGGATGAGCAAAAGCTATACCAAGAGCGGCTATATATCGGCCGCACGGCAGATCAAAAAGAAAAATATGCCAAGGAAATGGAGAGTTTTGAGGGTGTGCCGAAGGAACCCGTCTCTGCATCGGAGCTGATCCGCCAACAGCAAGATATTTTAGCCAGAAACGGTGAAAACCAGCGGAAGCGTGAACGAGTATCTCAATATGAGTATCTGGTCAGCACTAAAACAGAGGAAGTCATCCGGCTGCAGCAACAGCTGCAGATCAAGCAGGCAGAGCTGCAGCAAGCTCAGGCTGACCTGCAGATCGCAAAGACCTCTGCATTAGATCTACATGACGAATCTACGGAGGAGCTGGAAAGGAACATTCAAGAGATTGACGAGCTCAATCGAAAGGTAAGAGCTAATCTTGACAAGGAAAAAGCGGAAGAAGACGCCAGGATCTATAAAAACCAATATGATGCCTTGACCGTACAGATCAACGATATCCGACAGGCAAAGATGGATCTGCTTAAGGGCGCCGATCTGCCACTGCCTGGCCTGTCAGTGCAGGATGGAGAGCTGATTTATCAAGGATATAAGTGGGACAACATGTCCGGATCCGATCAGCTCAAGGTAGCCACGGCCATCGTCCGCAAACTCAATCCGCAGTGCGGGTTTGTGTTATTGGACAAGCTCGAGCAGATGGATCTGCAGACAATGCAGGAGTTCGGCTCCTGGTTAGAGTTCCAGGGACTACAGGCCATTGCGACACGAGTCAGCACCGGCGATGAGTGCTCGATCATCATCGAGGATGGCACTGTAGTTTCGCAGCCGGAAGTGGCCCAAGCTCCGCAACCACGCTGGAAAGCAGGTGAGTTCTGATGTTTACGATTACTAAAGGCAAAATTCCATCTGCACTGAAATGTGTCATATACGGCCCGGAAGGCATTGGTAAATCTACCTTTGCCTCTCGGTTTCCGGATCCATTATTTATTGACACCGAAGGATCCACAAAGCACATGAATGTCGATCGTTTAGATGCACCATCCAGTTGGACTTTACTTATGCAGGAAGTCCAGTTTGTTAAATCAACGCCAGGGCTTTGCAAAACATTGGTCATTGACACCGCGGATTGGGCAGAGCAGCTGTGTAACCAACAGATCTGTGCTCAAAAAAACTGGGGCGGCATTGAGGACGCCGGCTGGGGTAAAGGCTACACCTACTTAGCAGAGGAGTTTGGTAAGCTGCTTAATTTGTTAGAGGATGTCGTCAGATCGGGGATCAACGTCGTTGTGACGGCTCATGCGCAAATGCGTAAATTCGAGCAGCCGGACGAACTGGGGTCTTATGATCGTTGGGAATTAAAACTCCAAAAAAAGACAGCGGCGATGGTCAAGGAGTGGGCAGATATGGTGCTGTTTGCCAACTATAAAACGATTGTCGTCAATGTCGATGGACAGGGCGCAATCAAGGGTAAAAACAAAGCCCAGGGCGCTGGCCAGCGGGTCATGTACACAACGCACCACAGCTGTTGGGATGCGAAAAACCGTCACGGCCTGCCGGATGAGCTACCGTTTGATTTTGGCGCTATTGCTCATTTGTTTGCGGATCAAGCCGCAGTGCAACCGCCGATCCAGCAACCAATCCAGGCACCGATCCAACAACCGGTACAGCCGCCAGTCGTCCAGGTAACACAGCCAGTCACTCAGCCAACACAGCCACTACAGATGGATATCGCCGCAGGAGAGGGTATCCAAGAGGGGCAGCTAGTGCAGCCTGATCCGCAGTTTGAAGTTGATTACACAGGGATCCCGCAATCGCTTTTAGACTTGATGAAAAAGGACAACATTATGCCGATGCAGATCCAGCGAGCAGTAGCTGAACGGAATTATTATCCAGTAGATACACCAATTAGCAACTATGACCCTATGTTCATTGAAGCTAAATTAGTAGGTGCATGGGATCAGGTATTAAATGTTATCAGCCATTTAGATTTACCATTTTGAGGAGGATAAGAGATGACACAGTATAATTCTTACGCACAGCAGCCGCAGTACAATCAACAGTCACAATATGGTCAACAGTCTCAGACACAGGATCGCGAATATGGTTGGGATGACACAATCGTCTCTGATGGTCCGGAATTTATTCTGTTGCCGGCCGGAGATTATGAATTTGTCGTAGAAAGCTATGAAAGAAGTAGAACGAAAGGAACAGGATCGCTTCCTCCATGCAATATGGCAATTGTCACTTTGCGCATTGATACACCGAATGGAAGATCCTATATTAAGCATTATTTAACTTTGCACAGTAAATGTGAAGGTATGCTTTCAGCTTTCTTTACTTGCATTGGGCTAAAGAAAAAAGGGCAGCCATTGCAGATGCGCTGGGATTTAATCCCAGGCTGTGTTGGTAAGTGCAAGGTGGGAATCCGAAAAGGGAATGACGGTAACGATTACAACGAAGTAAAACAGTTTTATCCAGCACCTGATTTAAATCAGATGCCAAGCGGCACTCAATATACGCCGAACACATTTTAAAGGGTAACTGATTATGGAGTTACGTCCATATCAGGAAGCTGCCAAAACAGCCATATTTGAACAGTGGAACCAGGGGATAAAGAAAACACTCCTGGTCTTACCTACAGGCTGCGGTAAGACGATCGTCTTTGCCAAAGTCACGGAAGAGTGTGTCAGACAGGGCAAGCGGGTGCTTATCATGGCTCACCGCGGCGAGCTGCTGGATCAGGCTGCGGATAAAATCATGCAAGCAACCGGCCTGGGAAGCGCCGTAGAAAAGGCGGAGGAATCCTGCCTTGGCAGCTGGTATCGGATCGTTGTTGGGTCTGTGCAAAGCTTAACCCGGCCGCAACGCCTGGCAAAATTTAAACCGGACTATTTTGATACCATCATTATCGACGAGGCTCATCACTGCCTCTCAGATAGCTATCAGCGAGTCCTAGAGCACTTTTCAGACGCGGAGGTGCTTGGGGTTACAGCAACGCCGGATCGTGGTGATATGCGTAATCTGGGTCAATACTTCGAGTCGTTGGCTTATGAGTACACGCTGCCGCAGGCAATCAAAAGCGGTTACTTGGTGCCGATCAAGGCGATGACGATTCCGCTGCAGTTGGATCTGAGTGGCGTCGGTATACAATCCGGGGACTTTAAAGTGTCCGATCTTGGCACTGCGCTGGATCCATATCTTTATCAGATTGCCGATGAGATGCTCAAATACTGCAAAGATCGTAAGACTGTCGCATTTTTACCGCTTGTAAAAACCAGTCAAAAATTCTGCGAGATTCTCAATCAAAAAGGTTTTCGGGCCGCTGAAGTTAACGGCGAGAGTTCTGATCGCGCGCAGATCCTCGCTGATTATGATGCAGGCCGATATAACGTTTTATGCAACAGTATGTTACTGACAGAGGGATGGGATTGCCCTACGGTGGATTGTATCATCGTGTTGCGTCCGACCAAGGTGAGAAGTCTATACAGTCAGATGGTGGGCAGAGGCACGCGCCTCGCACAAGATAAGGCTGACTTGTTATTGCTGGACTTTCTTTGGCACACGGAACGGCACGAACTTTGCCACCCGGCATCACTGATCTGTGAGAATGACGAAGTCGCAAAGAAAATGACGGAGAATCTTGAAAAGGCTGCTGGATGCCCGGTTGACTTGGAAGAAGCAGAAGAACAAGCATCGTCTGATGTTGTAGCTGAGCGAGAACAGACGTTAGCGGAACAGTTGAAGCAGATGAGAGCAAGAAAGAGAAAACTTGTGGATCCGCTGCAATTTGAAATGAGCATCCAAGCCGAGGACTTATCAAGCTATGTCCCGGCGTTTGGTTGGGAGTGTGCGCCAGCAACAAATAAGCAAAAAGAAGCACTTGAAAAACTCGGAATTATGCCGGATGAGATTGATAATGCCGGCAAAGCAACAATGCTGCTTGATCGGCTACATAAGCGGCAAACGGAAGGATTGACAACGCCGAAACAGATCCGATTTCTGGAAGGTAGAGGATTCAAAAATGTTGGAACCTGGCAGTTTGAAGCAGCAAGCAATATGATTAACCGGATCGCCGCTTGCGGATGGCATATCCCGCAAGGAGTAGATCCTAAGAATTATACACCGGAGGTAAGCAGTCATGATCGATTTGAAGGCAATTTTGGAATATATTGATCCATCCGACTGCAATTATCAGGAGTGGGTCAATGTCGGCATGGCACTTAAGCATGAGGGCTACACCGCGGCAGATTGGGACGCCTGGTCTGCCCGAGATGGTGGCCGGTATCATGCAGGCGAATGCTTTAAAAAATGGGCGACATTTGAGGGCACTGGCACGCCTGTAACTGGCGGGACGATTGTGCAGATGGCAAAGGATCGCGGCTGGTCTCCTGCTTTATCCTCTGATCCGGGCTATAGCTTGGATTGGGATAGCGTGATCCAACAGGACGATGTTGTTATTGTGGACAAAGGATGGGTAGAGGCTCGTGAGATTAAAGAGCCTGTCAGCTGGGATCCAGTCAAGGAACTCATTACATATCTGGAAACATTGTTTGAATCCGATGAAAATGTCGGATACGTTACGCGAAGTTTTGAGCGAGATGGAAAGTATTTACCAACCAAAGGCTGCTGGGATCGTAGTGCAGGACAGCTCATTGATGCGCTGCTCAAATGTAAAGGCGATATTGGAGCCGTGCTTGGTGATTACAACCCAGAGGTAGGAGCTTGGATTCGATTCAATCCGCTGGATGGCAAAGGTATTAAAAACGATAATGTTACAGATTACCGGTTTGCGCTTGTAGAGTCCGATAGCACGGACCTCGAAAAGCAAAACGCGATTATCCATGAGTTGGAGCTGCCGGTTGCTTGCCTGGTGTTTTCAGGCAAAAAGAGCGTCCATGCCATCGTCAGGGTGGACGCTGCTAACTACGATGAGTACCGCAAGCGTGTTGATTATCTTTATGCGGTCTGCAAAAAAAATGGTCTGGAGATAGACCAGCAGAATAAAAATCCATCCCGGCTGTCCCGGATGCCGGGCGTGATCCGCGCCGGGCGCAAGCAGTTCCTCATGGAAACCAATGTCGGCAAGGGTAGCTGGGACGAATGGCGGGAATGGATCGAGGCAGTCAACGATGATTTGCCGGATCCGGAACCGCTGGAAGCAGTTTGGGATAACTTGCCTGCGCTGGCTGCACCGTTGATTGACGGCGTCCTGCGTCAGGGGCATAAGATGTTGCTTGCCGGACCTTCAAAAGCCGGTAAGAGTTTTTCGCTCATTGAGCTGTGTATCGCGATCGCTGAGGGCTCTTCCTGGTTCGGGTGGCCATGCACTCGTGGGCGTGTTTTATATGTCAATCTGGAGCTCGATCGAGCCAGCTGCTTACACCGTTTCAAAGACGTTTACCAAGCGCTAGGGATTAAGCCGGAGCACCTCCAGAACATTGATATCTGGAATCTGCGAGGCCGCTCAGTGCCGATGGACAAGCTGGCTCCTAAGTTGATCCGAAGGGCAGCTAAAAAGGACTATATCGCCATTGTGATTGATCCAATTTACAAAGTCATTACAGGCGACGAAAATAGTGCCGACCAGATGGCCAACTTCTGCAATCAGTTTGACAAGGTGTGTACGGAGCTGGGAGTCGCGGTAATCTACTGCCATCACCATAGCAAGGGCAGCCAAGGTAACAAGCGCAGCATGGACCGTGCGTCCGGATCCGGAGTCTTTGCCCGGGATCCTGATGCTCTTCTGGATCTGATCGAGCTAGACCTGCCGGAGAGCCTGCAGAAGCAGCAGGACGATCAGATGGTCTGCCAGGTATGCAAAGACTACCTGCAGCGTGCCGGGCAGCTGTACAAAATATCCCAGGACGATCAGTGCAGCGCGTCACGGATGACGCAGACTTGCAGAGAGACGTTTGACGATCGGGAGTATCAACGGTTGTGTGATGACATTCTCGCAGCCAGGACGGCAATGCAAGGGCGCACGGCGTGGCGGATCGAGGGCACGCTCCGGGAGTTCCCCAAGTTCGCTCCAGTCAACCTCTGGTTTGATTATCCCGTGCATCATGTCGACAATATCGGTGTGTTAGCGGACGTAGAACCGGATGGCGATGTTCCGCTGTGGAAAAAGGCTGCAGAAAAGAGGAAGCCACCTGGAGATAAAAGAAAAGAACGAAAAGAAGCCATAGAAACAGCATACAGTGCATGCACAATCGACGGTGATGTGACTGTGGAGGCGATGGCTGAATATAAGAACACGGTGATTTTTGGGTTGACGAAGGCAAAGTGGGCAGAAAATCACAGGGAAAATAGGGAAAATTTCCCTCAATTTCCCTTTCCCTGAAAATCTTAGGGAAGGAAAAAAACATGACAATTTCCTTCCTTTCCCTCAGGGAAAGTAGGGAAAAAAACGAAAATTTCCTTTCCCT
>PVML01017634.1_pt1 | contig 37397 bp, 29 predicted proteins | sample 1853371 | NCBI WGS metagenome assembly PVML01 (sample SAMN08533508, study PRJNA380276) | Human gut metagenome, whole genome shotgun sequencing project. | isolation source: participant 1, chromium library | host: Homo sapiens | collected 2017 | reverse complement strand
TCTTTTTCAAGAGATGTTCTACGAATGGTTTCAATACCTTGTGCAGTCATGAGCAGTGCATCGCTACAGGCAATACCGATAGTACGGCTGCCCACGTCTAATGACATAATTCTCATTATAATTGTTTAGCCTTTGCGTATTCTTTCAACAATTCCTCAATCAAGTCATCTCGCTCTAAGCGACGAATATCAGAACGTGCATTATTATAACTAGTAATGTACGCTGGGTCACCAGAGATTAGATAACCTAAAATTTGATTGATTGGATTGTAACCTTTTTCTTGAATAGATTGATAAACACGAGTAAGCACCTCTTCTGCTGTCATCGGTTCATCGTCTACTTTACGGAATAGCATGGTTTCATCAGAAACTTTCATCGTATCCCTCCTTTTTATTACATTGGTGGGCTTCACTTGTAAAAGTGAAACCTCGCCTACTATTATACTTGAATCAAAGGTACATAGTCATTAACTTTTTATGCATTATGAATTTTTTCTATAACAGGTAGAAATATAATTATAAAATTATATGCCTATTGTAATATAGATGTTAATTCATCACCACCAGCTTTTAATGCTTGCATCAATTTAGCTGGTTCCTTACCGCCTGCTTGAGCCATATCTGGACGACCGCCGCCATTACCACCAGCTACTTGAGCCGCAGCTTTTACGATGTTACCAGCTTTTGCACCTTTAGCAACAACGTCTTTAGATACTTTACATACAAAGTTAACTTTATCGTCACCCATAGCAGCACCTACGAGGACTACGCCAGAGCCATTTAATTGATCAAGGCCCATATCCGCTAAGTCACGTAATTCATCGATAGAGGATGCTTTTACAGCAGCCGCTACAAATGCAACATCGCCAATCATGACTTTACCAGCAATGATATCCGCAGCACCTGCAGCAGAAACTTCTTTACGAATTTGTTCTAATTCTTTAGCAGTTTCTTTAGCTTCTGCCAACACTTGATGTAGACGTTCTTCTACTTGAGGTGCTTTAGTTTTAAGCTCGCCCGCCATGCGTTCGATGGTCAAACGATCTTGTTTAGCTGCATCGAGAGCTGCACGACCAGTAATAGCTTCAATACGACGTACGCCGGAACCGATACCAGCTTCAGAAGTTAAACGGAAGGAGCCTACGAAGGCAGTATTACCTACGTGAGAACCGCCGCATAATTCAACGGAGAAGCCTGGAACCTCTACAACGCGAACTACGTCGCCATATTTATCACCAAAGAGTGCCATCGCACCTTTTTCTTTTGCTTCGTCCATGGACATTTCAGCAATAGCAAGATCAGTAGCTTTAAGTACCTCTTCATTTACAAGGGCTTCGATTTGATCAAGTTCCTCTTGTGTTACAGGAGAGAAATGTGTGAAATCGAAACGCAAGTAATCAGGTGTTACCAAAGAACCTGCTTGGTTAACATGTTCGCCAAGCACGCGTTTTAATGCAGCATGTAACAAGTGAGTTGCTGTATGATTACGAGCCATCGCTGCACGACGAGCTGTATCTACTTCAAGCGTTACATCATCGCCTTCGGAGATGGAACCTTCTACAACAGTACCGATGTGGTATACAGTACCTTCTGGTAAGCGTTTTGTATTATGAACCTCTACCTTGCCCATTGGACCAACGATGAAGCCAGTATCACCTAATTGACCGCCACCTTCAGCATGGAATGGTGTAGTGCGCACAATAACAGTGATTTCATCGCCATCAACAGCGGTTTGCAAGCGTTCAGAGCCTTTACCAAGCATCAATACAGAGGATGCAGTTTCCGCTTCATTTTCTACAAGTTCTTCGTCTTTTAAGAATGTAATATCTGGTGTAGCTACCTTTGCATCTTCTTTTACGCGAGCTTCACGAGCGCGTTCACGTTGTTCTTTCATGGCAGCGTCAAAACCTTCATGGTCGATTGTAAAACCGCGTTCGGATGCGATTTCTTCTGTTAATTCCCAAGGGAATCCATATGTATCATATAGTTTGAATACTTCTGTACCAGGAACTACAGTTGCTTTTTCAGCAGCCAATGTATCGATTAAGGAATTTAATAACTCAAGACCTTGTTCCAATGTTTGGTTGAAACGTTCTTCTTCGTTTTGAACGACACGTTTAACGAAGTCTTGTTTTTCAGCAATGGATTTGATACCAGGGCCAAGAATGTCTACAACTACATCGATAAGTGGTGTTAAGAATAAACCTTCGATACCAAGCAAACGGCCATGACGTACAGCACGGCGCAAGATACGACGCAATACGTAACCGCGGCCTTCATTGGATGGTAATACACCATCGGAAATCAACGCAGTTACAGCACGTGCATGGTCAGCGATAACTTTCAAAGACACATCTGTATTTGAATCTTCGTTGTATTTTACACCAGCCCGTTTTGCAGTTGCTTCGATGATTGGGAAAATCAAATCTGTTTCAAAGTTTGTTTTGCAATGTTGCAATACAGAAGCCAATCGTTCAAGACCGGCGCCAGTATCGATGTTTTTATGTTGCAATGGCTCATAGGAACCGTCTGGCATTTTATTGAATTGAGTGAACACGAGGTTCCAAATTTCAAGGTAACGGTCACAGTCACAACCAGGTGCACAGTTAGGATCATCACAACCATGTTCAGGGCCTTGGTCGAAGAAGATTTCGCTATCTGGACCACATGGGCCTTCACCGATTTCCCAGAAGTTATCTTCAAGGCGTGTAATGTGGCTTTCTTCTACGCCACAATCGTTGTGCCATGTATCATATGCTTCTTGGTCATCTGGATATACAGTGACATATAATCTGTTTTTGTCGAGTTTAATAACTTCTGTTAGGAATTCCCATGCCCAGTGAATAGCATCTTTTTTAAAGTAATCACCGAAGGAGAAGTTACCAAGCATTTCAAAGAATGTATGGTGACGTGCTGTGCGACCTACGTTTTCAAGGTCACCAGTACGCATACATTTTTGGCTTGTCGTAATACGATGACAAGGAGGTACCAATTTACCTGTAAAGAAAGGCTTTAATGGCGCCATACCTGCCCCGATCAATAATAGAGACGGATCGTTTTCTGGGATAAGAGAAAAACTATCTAATTTTAAATGTCCTTTGCTTTCAAAAAACTGCAAGTATGCTTGACGCAGTTCATTACCCTTCATGTGTATATTCCTCCTAAAATTATTTACTCTTCATTATATCGTAAAAATGACATAAAATCTATTAAAAACATTGAGATTATGCGGAATTTACCGACTTTCACAATAGCAAATATAAGGATAAAATTCAATATTTCTAGAAATGAGAAAAAGAGGTTATACAAATCAACAGAACATAATTGATTCGTATAGCCTCTTTTAAAGCTAATATGTATTGGTTTATACAACGCGTTTTGCGCCGATATAGCGTTCACCCCAATAGCCAGTATCAAGATCTGCTACTGCTACACCACGACTGGAAGTGGCGCTGATGAACTTGCCATCACCAATATAAATACCGGAATGAGATGGACCTGGCTCATATGTTTCGAAGAATACCAAATCCCCTGCTTTCAAGTTCGCACGAGAAACCTCAACACCTACGTTATATTGTTCGTCCGCCAAACGAGGTAAGGAAATACCTTGTTTTTCGAATACATATTTAACGTAACCAGAGCAGTCGAAACCACTTGGAGTCGTACCGCCAAATACATATGGTACACCACGGTATTTGTCAGCTTCTGCCAAGATAGCATGAATGCTGCTAGGTGTTTCATTTTTCGCAATATTATTTAATTTAACGTTTTTTTCTTTTATGGATTGACCAGCAATACGACGAGATGTCGCATTATTGTTTGTGAAAGCGGATTTCGTTGCTACTGCTTTAGTCGCTGCATTTTGAGTCAATACTGCCTTCGTAGAACGAGGAGCACCCATCAATGCGTTATACGTAGCAGGACCTACGATACCGTCCACTGGAAGGCCACGATCTTGTTGGAACAGACGAACTGCCCATTTCGTTTCCTTACCATATACACCATTTTTGTCTGTAGCATTATAACCGTGCTTAATTAGTTGTTGTTGAACCGCTGTAACACTTTTGCCCTTATCACCATATTGTAATGTTGTTGCGCCAACCATGGCTGTTGTGGCACACACAAAAGTTAATGTTAATGCCGTTATTTTAACCTTACTATATTTTGACTTCATATGCTTCCTTTCCAAAACTTTTAAAGTAAGTTATTTATTCAAAATATACTAACCGTCTATTTATTTGCATTCACAAATACAGCTAGTCTTCTTTGCTCTTGTTGGTATAAGCCTCTGGTGCCATAAAAACATCTGCACTACTTGGTCCGAGTAACGGAGCCTCTTCATGCTCTTCAAAATTTATAGCTGACTTAACCCAATACAAAGGCCGTTGCTTCACCTCTTCAAAAATACGACCTACATACTCGCCAATAATTCCCAGTCCGACGAGTTGAATCCCCCCAATAAACAAAATGGATACGCCTAACGTAGTCCACCCATTCAAGGCTTGTCCTGTAATGTATACATACAACAGATGTAAGATAAGCAAGAAGCTCATACCACCACAGAGTACACCTACATACAAAGCGGCCCGTAAAGGAACCCTTGAAAAGGCTGTTACCCCATCGAGAGCAAATCGAATCATTTTGCGCACACTAAACTTTGAAACCCCTGCAAATCGAGGTGGAGCTACAAAGTGCAACTCAGCTTGTCTATACCCTAAGGCTCCAACAATACCGCGCAAGAAACGACCATGTTCTCTAAACCGTTTCAACGTGCCTAATGCTTTACTATTCATGAGGCGGAAATCAGATCCACCTTCCACAATAGGAACATCAGCCATCTTGTTCATTAGCTTGTAATAATACTTAGACGTGAAAGATTTGGCCCAACTAGCGTCCTCAGTTGAATCTCGAATGGTGCGCACCACATCGTACCCCGATTCCCATAACCGAACAAGTTCAGGAATCAATGCCGGTGGATGCTGCATATCACCGTCCATTGTAATAACTGCATCGCCATGAGCATAATCAAGACCACACGTAAGTGCTGTCTGATGCCCAAAATTACGAGCAAGCAATAACACTTTTACATGTTTATCATTGTATGCAATTTCACGTAATATCATAGATGACGAATCACTAGATCCATCATCTACGTAGATTAGTTCATAATCGTACGTGAGACCTGACATAACATCAGTGACGGCTTCATAGAAAATTGCTATGTTTTCCTCTTCGTTATATACAGGTACTACAATAGAAAGTAACATAAATCCTCCAAAGTATTTTACTCACATATTTTATGTTAATTAGTAAATTAAGGCAAATCACCAAGGTTAACAATAGGTAAAATTCCTCTTGTAAACCCAGTAAATAAGCTACTTTTTAAAAAATCACTAAAAACACGCTTCATTTAGCTTATATATAAGTATAACAAATCAATAAAACATTTATTTATTTGAAATTTTACTCAATGCGGGTAATTATAAAATAATTTTATTTCTCTACAGAACTAAGGAATAATGATTATTACTAATTTTATAAAGTGTTAATCAAAATATCAGATAGATTTTTGATAACAAACACACCAAAACACCCTTAATTCATTTTATATTCATATAAAAATTAGTTATTTTATTAATTTAGCCCCACTATTATGAATTAAAATTTTTATTCCACAAAACTCTCTTAAAAGAAAAGAGGCTTTATATAATAATACAATTTCATAACTTTTACAATGATACATGTTTCACTTATATAAAAATACATGTTTCACTTATATAAAAAAGCCACAAATGAAAAGGAAGTCCAACATAAAATGGATTCCCAAATCATGTTTAAGTTGGGAATCCACTTCAAAGGTCCTTTTATATTATAGTCCTGCAGCATCAATCCAGGATTGTAAATCCTCTTCTGCCATTTCCATATCTTCTTCGTACGCACCAGCAACAACAGGATATTTTGCTACCTCTACAGTGTGCAAAATTGAGTCGTCGCGACCATTTTTAAAGGTACCAATCCAAATCCCTGAGAATTGAGATTCATACCACTCTACAGGTTGATCAGTTTCATTAAAACTAATTGTAATATGACCACGTCCAAGGGTTTCTAATACTTCCACTTGTTCTTCCTCTGTAAGGCCTGTTTTTTCAATATAAATAGAATAGGTTTCACCAGTCTCACGCAAGTTTTTAAGAGCTAAACGCAATTCATTTAATACAGCCCTTACATTGTTGTAATTTTCAATCATATATACTCCTATAATTTCGGTTCTACTTGTACGCCCCATTGTCGAAGTACATTAAGGACACGGTCTTTTACCTCTAGTAAGGCCTGTTGAACAACCTCACTTGGTTCAAAACCAATCTCAAGGGATTCTGGCTCTACACCAATGACTACAGCATCCTCTAGAGGCTCCTCTTGAATGGCGCGGATACGTAAAATATCTTGCATACCTACTTCATGCACAGAAATATGCTCAGTAAAATATTGCTCTAACTCTTTATGAGGGAACTCATAAACTGTTCCAGGCGGTTCCCCTCCATTAATTGCATCTACGAGAAGGATTTTCTTCATACCTCTCATATAGGTCAGTAATTCCATCCCCATAGTGCCACCATCAATAATGGTAATGGCAGGTGTAAAAGTAAAAGACTCTTTTAAGTCTTTTACAACATGTACTCCAAGCCCTTCATCAGTAAGTAATATATTCCCTACTCCAAGCAGAACAATTTCATTATTTCCATCATCATAAAGGCTACTTAAATCAATACGCGGACCCTCAGAGTCCGCGTATTGTTCCAAGCCACTGATGAACTCAGTACTTGTATCAGTCATCATTCTTTAATTCTCTTTCTCTAGGATCGTCAGGGTTGCTTGGACGATATGTAGTAAAGGATGGTTTCTCAATACGTTCGCCACGACGGCGTTTACCATTGAGATCCTCAATATCGATTGGATCATGAGCATAGTATTTCATACCAGAAACCATAGAGGATACCTCACCAGATTCCTCCATAACGTCTTCTCGGAACGCCATGTACACGTGCACAATAGTAAAGAATAAGAAGCACCAAGCAATGTAGTGATGAATCATATGAATATTATATTCCCCACCAAATAGGCCAACTAAAGGAGACAACAGAGTGCCTAAGAAGCCATTTGGATCGATCATGGAGTACATGGTAGCACCTGTAACGATTTCAAAGAAGAACATAATATACACCATCATATAGGCCGTTCTCGCTAAAGAGTTACGAATCCAATGATGTTCATGTTTTTGAGGGATCATTAAATAGTGTAATATCGCTTCTTTAAGACCATACCAATATCGTTTTTGGTTGAATTTAGGTAATAATCTATCACCACGATTAAAGAAACCTGCCGCAATACGGAAAATAAAGGAGAATGTTAAAATTGCCCCTGCACCGAAATGAATTCGGCGCATAGTTTCCATAGAAAACCAACCATCAATTGCAAAGGTTGGCTCCGGATTGCCTGTTATGGCAGCAAAACCTGGGTCACCAATATATAGACCAGTCCAGAATAAAGCTGTTACGCTAAGCACCATAGTCCAGTGGAAGATGCGCAGCCATAAACTAAATACGACATACGCCTTTTTGTCAGTATGTATTAACATAAGTCCACCACCCTTTATTTACACAATGCATCTGTATTGACGGAAACAATTTTTTCGCCTTTTTTATTGTATAAATGGGTTGCACAGGCAAGACATGGGTCGAAGGAGTGAATTACCTTCAAAATTTCAAGTGGTTTGTCTGCAATTTTTACATGTGTATCAATCATAGCATCTTCGTATGCGCCATGTTCATTTGCTGCAGTCTTAGGGCACGCATTCCATGTAGATGGGACGATACATTGGTAATTTGCAGAGCGACCATCTTTAATATGAATCCAGTGACCCAAGCCACCTCGAGGCGCATCTACAAGACCAACACCTTTTGCGTCTTTATCCCATGTATTTGGCTCAAATTTAGTCATATCCGCTACCGCAGTATCACCATTTTTAATATTTTCTACAAGTTTATCGAAGTAATATTGGCTGATGTTAGACGCAACTTGTGCATCAAGGCCACGACAAGCTGTACGTCCTACCATAGTAGTCATCCATACATGAGCTGGTACACCCAATACTTGTGATACTGTATCAATTTGACGAACAATCATAGCTTCTGCCCAAGTAGGTTCTTTAATAATACCTTGTTTTACTTTTGTATATACAACGATATATTTTGCTAATGGACCAACCTCTGCAGTTTTACCTTTGAAAGTAGGGGATTTAATCCAAGAGTATTTTTTATCTTCGTCAAGATACTCCCATTTCTCTTTAGTGCCAGATTTAGGACCTGTGAATTTAGGATCTGTAACACCATCAATAGGATGAAGTGTTTTCGTACCATCTGGATATGTAAACCAAGAGTGGTCAACCTCTTCACTAAGGTATTGAGGATCCATGAAGTCCTTGCCTTCCAATGGGATAAATGTAGCTTTATCTACGCCTAATGCAAAGTTTTCTACTACACCATTAGAGCGAACGATACATTTTTTATGGTAGTCACCATCAGAAATACCTGTATAAGTATCGTCAGGATAGTCACCATAAGACATAACGCGTTTTTTCGCAAGACCACCGCCATCAATCATGCCTTTTTCTACGTACATTTTGCCGATAGCTAAAAGATCAGGTACATAGAAGTTATCTACCAGGTCTTTAGTCAATGCAATAGATTGTTCCACTGCAGCAAGACGTTGCGTATTGATAGGCGCATTCATATCATTCATGGAGATAGCACATGGCATACCACCAATGATGTAATGTGGATGAGGGTTTTTACCACCAAATACAACGTGAGGAATTACGATATCACGTTGACGGTCAAGAATATTCAAATAATGGGATACAGCCATCAAATGAACCTCAGGTGGTAATAAATTATAATCTGGATGATCCCACCATTGAGCAGAGAAAATACCTAATTGGCCAGATTCAACAATTTTCTTAACCTTTTGTTGTACTGCTGCAAAATACGCAGTAGTTGCTTTAGGGAACTCCTTAGGATATGCAGAATCTTTAGATGCTGTTTCGGCCGGAGCTAAACCACTAATATTATAAGTAGCTAATACGTCATTTTGTAATTGCGCTGTTTTAGCTGGATCTGCACTAAGAGCCGCTACAGGGCTAACCCAGTCAAGAGCATGTAAGTGATAGAAATGCACGATATGGTCATGCACGTCTAAACAGCTATGCATAATATTGCGGATATAGTTCGCATTCTTAGGAATCGTAATACCTAATGCATCCTCTACAGCACGTAAAGATGCTAAAGCATGTGTTGTTGTACATACGCCACAAATACGTTGTACAAAGGCCCATAAATCACGAGGGTCACGGTTTTTTGCAACGAGCTCGATACCACGCCAAGCAGTACCAGAAGACAATGCGTCCTCTACCTTACCACTTGCTTCATCAACTTTTATTTCTACCCGTAAATGACCTTCAATACGGGAAATCGGATCTACTACTACGCGTTTCATTAGTGACCTCCTCCATTATTATGCTTCGTTTCATCCCATAAACCTTGTTCTTTCAAGCGTTTTTCCTCTTGAATATCAAGATATTTATTGCGAATAAGGGTTGCAGCACCATGAGCAATAACCGCTGTAGTAGCGCCAACAGCAGCTACGGTACCAATTGTATCAGCAGTTGTAATGGTATTCGCTAATGGAATGTCAGGTAAGCGTTTATAGAATACGTCATTATCCCAGAAGCCCTTTTCAGAGCAACCAATACAGCCGTGACCGGATTGAATTGGATAGGACAAACCATTCCACCAACGCAAGTTACCACAAGAATTATATGTTTGAGGTCCACGACAACCTACTTTGTACAAGCACCAACCAGATTTAGATGCATCATCGTCGAATTTCTCAACGAATAGACCAGAGTCAAAGAAGGCACGACGGTAGCATGTATCGTGAATACGATTGCCATAAAATTGTTTAGGACGACCTTGTGCATCAAGAGGTGGAATTTGACCGAACAATGCATAATGCATTACTACACCAGTCATAACCTCTGGAATTGGAGGACAGCCAGGAACTTTAATAATTGGTTTACCAGATACAACAGAAGATACAGATACTGTATTTGTTGGATTTGGTTTAGCCGCTTGGATACCACCCCAAGAAGCACAAGAACCATATTCGATGATCGCTGCAGCACCTTTAGCCGCTTCTAACAAGGATTGTTTAAATGTACGACCACCTACAGTGCAGTAAACACCATCTTCGTCAAGTGGCACGCCACCTTCAACCGCTAAGATGTATTTACCAGCTTTTTCTTTGATGATTTTTTCGAGATGTTCCTCTAACGGTGCACCAGAGGCAGCAGCCAAAGTATCATCATATTCAAGAGAAATCATGTTCAAAATAACATCAGAGGTAAATGGAGAGGATGAACGGATGAAAGATTCACTACAACCAGTACATTCATGACCATGTAACCAAATTACCGTAGGCAATTCAGTTGTTTCAGCAGCCTTAACAACGGTGTCTAACATCGTTGGTGGTAGACCTAAAATGGCGGTGAGTGCTACACAGGATTTCATAAATGTGCGTCGACTCAAACGGCGCTCTTGGAAGAGTGTCCATAGACTGTTTACACGATTCTTCACGGAATATAGCCTCCTTACAACAACTTTGCGCAATATATGTATATTACTTAATAAACTACAACGATATGATAGCAATCATTTTTATAAGCTTAATATATCAGATGATAAAGTTCAAAATTCATGATAACAATCACATTCTTACTACTTTATTATAACACTTTATAAAACTAATAACTATAGAATTTAAGTAAAAAAGCTGTATATAAGAGGTAATTTCTCTTATATACAGCTCTGTATGCTATGTTTTTGTAATTTTTAAACAGTTATTAGACTGTTATATGATTTCCTTAATTAGGGACTCAAGCACGTCAGCTTTTTTGTAACCTACAAGGGAATCAAGCATTTTGCCATCACGGAAGAATACCATGGATGGAATGCCATCGATGTCTTCTTTCAATAAAATACCACGAAGATTTTTATCTTCTGCATCAACGCTGAAGAATTCTACTTGCCCTTCGAAGCGTTCTGCCACTGCTTCTACCTCTGGACGCATAACAGTGCAAGGTTCGCACCAAGCAGCCCAAAAATCAACAATAGCTAAACCTTTAGAGCCAAGTACTTTTTCATCAAATTCTTGTACACTAGTAATCGCTGTAATTGCCATGAAGTTCTCCTAACAAAGATCTACAATCTTATATACTACTATAAATTATATGCTACATATGGAAGCAAGCAATCAATAAGCCGAGTTCTGTTCCGCTTGCGCGGTGACGATTATCTTTCTAGGCGTACAGTCGCCTGCACGCTCGAGCGACACAACCCGGAAGGTAGGCGGGACCACCCTTAACCCTTCCCTATTCGGTCTTGCTCCGGATGGGGTTTACCGAGCCAGCCTGTTACCAGACTGCTGGTGAGCTCTTACCTCACCTTTCCACCCTTACCACTGACGTGGCGGTTTCCTTTTCTATGGCACTTTCCCTAAGGTTACCCTCGCCAGACGTTATCTGGCATCCTGCCCTATGGAGCTCGGACTTTCCTCGAGTCCTATAGACTCGCAACCGTCTTTCATACTTGCTTCAATTCAGTTTATCATAGCTAAGCTATTTGTTGCAAGAAAATGCAACATTATAAAAAGAAGAAATCATTTTGCTCTGTGAAAGCTTGAACAGGAATAGAAAGACCTGTTCCGAGTAAATAGTCTCGCAAACCATCAGCTACAATAGATTCTGTACCAAAATGCCCTGCATCAACTACAAGGAGTCCTAATTCCTTAGCCATTTGGGCCTCATGATACTTCACGTCACCTGTAATATATGCATCCACATGCAAACGAGCCGCATCTTTAATAAATTCAGCACCAGCTCCGGAGCATAACGCAATAGATTGAATCTCCTTAGGTGCAATACCTGCAAAGCGAATATTTGCCAATGGTAAAGCTTCTTGTACCCATTCACGGAATGTATCTAAATTTAATGCATTTGGCAAGCGGCCAACTCTGCCTAAATACTGAGTAGAAGCTGAAGGCCCTACCAAAGACACAACTTCATAAGCCACTTCTTCATAAGGATGTGCTGCTTTCATAGACTCAATCACTTGGCTTAAATGAGTACCATCTACGATAGCATTCACTTGCACCTCAGGTGCCACCGTTAAAATACCTGCTTCACCGATGACAGGATGAGACGCTTCATTACCGATGAAGCGACCTTCACCGTGAAGACTAAAGCTACAGTGCTCATAGTTGCCAATTTTTCCTGCCCCTGCGGCCCCCATAGCATGACGAACCGCATCAGCAGAGCTTTCAGGTACAAAGGTAGTCACCTTATATAGCACTTCTTCACCAGTTTTAACAAAACCTTTTATGTCAATAAGCCCTAATTGATTTGCCAACATATCATTAAGACCACCTGGTGCGATATCGAGATTTGTATGAGCACTATAAACGGCAATCTTATGCTGAATCAACTGATTAATCATACGACCTTGCACTGTATCGCATGATAACTGTTTTAAACCTTTAAAGATTAATGGGTGGTGGCTAACAATCATATTGTAGTTATGCTCAATAGCATAGGCTATAGCTTCCTCTGTAACATCTAAGGTCGTTAATACACCTGTGACCACTGCATTACGATCACCTACCATAAGACCTACATTATCCCATGATTCAGCATAGGAACGCGGCGCTAATTGTTCCATCAATGAAATAACATGTTGAACTGTTGTCATATAACTCACTTCCTTTTATCTATTTTCTAAAAGACTACAAAGAAATGCCACTTCAGCATCTAGTTCCTTATATTTATCGGTATGACTCAATTTATCAGTCATACCATCTAGTGCACATTGGCGTTGGTAAATCAAATAGTCAATATATTTCTTCCAAAGAGGTGGACGTTCCTGTTCAAGAAGAGCCCCCACAGACCACAATAAGGATTCTTCAGGCAATGCGGCATACACATTTTCTTGAATTGGTGTACCAGTATACTTTTCTATACAATCTTCGCGAATCGCTAAAAATGCAGTATATAATTTACCTGCATCTTCAACGATAATTTCAAGAACGATAACATAGCCCTTTTGCACCATATACTGACGCAATTCTTTTTGCCCATTTTGTGGTTGTAACACGTAGAACTCTAAGGGTTCAGGTCCTGCGTCTACAATATCGCGCATCAAAAAGCCGCCCATACCACAGCAGATGGCACCATTTAACTCGCCTTTCTCAGTTACCTTTAAACCATCCCCTAAACGGCAATCTACCTTAGACTCAAGTCCACGGGACTTAATATATTCTTTTGCTGACTCTAACGGTCCTTTATGCACATCCCCAGCAATGACAAATTCAGCACGACCACGATTAATGAGTTCTACCGCTAAGTAGCCATGATCAGTACCGATATCTGCAATAGCATGAGCCTTTGGCACGATTGAAAACACCGCCTCCAAGCGGTCCATCATAGGTCTAGGTTCCATAATATCCTCTACTATTAGTATATAAAAATAACCGCCCTTGAATTCTCAAGGACGGTAGATATCAACATAATTGGTGGGCCCACCTGGGTTCGAACCAGGGACCGACCGGTTATGAGCCGGTTGCTCTACCCCTGAGCTATAGGCCCACAGTTAGTTTCTAGCTTATTAATTATACCGAATAGGCTAGTACTAAGTCAAGGTACACCACATTTCTATGACTGCTTCATGAGCATAAAACGATGAATCATATGGTCTTCGTTAAATACACCTACTAACTTTTATTATAGCACAAAAGGGCTGTAACACAGTGCTAAAGAGCACTGCATTACAACCCTTACGAGATTCTTTATCTTATAAGAAGTCTTTAATTTTATCGCGTTTACCGCGGTTACGCAATTTAGTAAGCGCCTTACCTTCGATTTGGCGGATACGTTCACGAGTAACATTGAAGTGTTGACCCACTTCTTCTAATGTACGAGGTTTACCATCCTTCAAACCAAAGCGCAAGATCAATACTTGTTGCTCACGATCAGTTAAGCATGTAAATACATCTTCAATTTGCTCTTGCAACAAGATGTAACTAGCTGCATCATCTGGAGCAATTGCGTCTTGGTCTTCGATGAAGTCCCCTAAATGGGAATCTTCTTCTTCACCAATTGGAGTTTCCAAGGATACTGGCTCTTGTGCGATTTTTTGGATTTCACGCACACGCTCTACAGTAATCCCCATGCCTTCCGCAATTTCCTCAGGCAATGGTTCACGACCTTTATCTTGCAACAACTGACGAGAAATACGAATCAATTTATTAATCGTTTCTACCATATGTACAGGAATACGAATCGTACGAGCTTGGTCCGCAATAGCACGAGTAATAGCTTGACGAATCCACCATGTAGCATATGTGGAGAATTTATAACCCTTTGTATAATCGAACTTATCTACAGCTTTAATAAGACCCAAGTTACCTTCTTGAATCAAATCCAAGAATAACATGCCGCGACCTACATAACGTTTTGCAATACTTACAACTAAGCGCAAGTTAGCATCTACCAATTTTTTCTTAGCCTTTTTGGCAAGTTGAATATCTTTATATGTAGCATCTTCTGCTGCGCCAGCTTCAATTTGCTTTGCTAAAACGATTTCTTCGTCCGCAGAAAGCAAAGGAACACGACCAATCTCTTTGAGGTACATACGCACTGGGTCATCGATATTAACACCAGAGTCTACGCTTAAGTCAATGGAGATATTCTTCTCACTAACAACCTCTTCAGCGTCTTCTTCTGGCACGATTGGATTTTCGTCTACATCTTCTGCATCGATGTCAGCAACAACCTCAATATTTAATTTACCTAACGTAGTATAAATGTCATCTAATTGTTCTGCAGTAATTTCCGCCTGCTCATGAAGAGCATCTGAAATCTCGGATTGTGTCAACACACCGGTCTTACGGCCTTTTTCAAGAAGTTGTTCCACAATCTCCTCTATTTGACTTTTTTGTACTTTCTTAGCCACAGCGCTCTCCTTTATAGTATTGTTTACTTAGACCATTCTCTAATTAAATTCTGTATTTCCTGACATTTATGTAATTCGCTAATAAACGTCGAATCTCCTGCCCGTTTTAGTTGATCCGCCATAATTGAATGCGCTTTATACTGTTCACGCAATGAATGGAGTCTTATCTTGCGGATTAATCCAGGCACTTGTACCTTATATTTATCGTCACTCATCACAACCAATCTAGAGTAAATATCATACTCTGATGGAGTTAAAACAGACTGAATCGCTGTTTCATCTAGGCGACCTTCTGTCTTGTACAGGGAGAATATCTTTTCTATTATACATCGATATTCATTTTTATGAAAGTCTTCTAGTGGCAAATAGCTCATCATATGAGATAATATTTCCCCATCAGTGAAAGCTAAGGACAATAATTTTTCCTCATCCCCCTTAGGTAAATCCTGTGTTGGCAAAGGTGCTGATGCAGTATCTACTAATTCAATTTGTCCTTTTTTCACATAATCTCGGAAGTATCTAAATATGCTACTATTATCAAGCCATAATGGCAGTGCCAATGTTTTTAATGCGTCATCTCGCTGTGTTTGACTATCTATATTTGCAATATAGGGGAACACATCAGCCATAACGGCTTGTTTTCCTTCAGTATCGTTAGTATCGTGCTTAATTAAAGACTCACTCAATAAATAATCGAGAGGCTTCATAGCCTTTGCAACTAAGTCTTTAAATGCCTGCCCACCATGATTACGTACATAATCATCAGGATCCTTCCCATCTGGCATGGCGAGAACACGCACCTTAAAGTCCGTATTTTGTAATAATTCAATGGCCCTAGCAGCCGCTTGGCGTCCAGCACCATCCATATCATAGGCTAATACAATTTCATCAGCCTGTCTCATCAAGATATGACCATGATCTCTTGTATAAGCAGTCCCTAAAGAGGCCACCACATTCGTAACGCCATGGTTATGGGCTGATATAACATCCATATACCCTTCTACGAGAATGGCTTGTCTCTCCTGACGAATCGATTTGTACGCCTTATCAAAAGCAAATAGTATTTTACCCTTTTCGAAGATAGATGACTCTGGGGAGTTTAAATATTTTGGTGTGCTGTCATCCATGACACGACCACCGAAGGCAACTACTCGCCCTTTACCATCCATTATAGGAAACATAATACGATTTCTAAAGAAATCATAGAATTGTCCCTTTTGGTTTTTACGTACTAGATTCAACTCTAATAAAATTGAATCATCAATACCGCGCTCATGGAAGGCACGATATAACTTATCCCAACCATCAGGGGCAAATCCAAGCTTGAACTGTTCTATGGTTTCCTTCGTAAGTCCCCGCTTCTTTAAATAATCGAGCCCCACCTTTCCCATAGAGGTTTGTGTGAGACAGTTATGGAAAAATGTGGCTGCTAAATCACAAGCTTCATATAGTTTTTTACGCCTTTCATCTCGAGCTCGCTGCTCAGGTGAAAGCTTCGCCTCTGGCAATGGAATATTCGCTCGATTAGCTAGCCGCTCTAGTACCTCTACAAAGGTTAAATGTTCTAACTCCATAAGGAATTTAATAACATTCCCCGATGCATGGCAACCAAAACAATAATAAAAACCCTTTTCAGGGGCAACGCTAAAGGATGGCGTTTTTTCATTATGGAAAGGACAACAACCCCAATAGTTCTTGCCGCGTTTCTTTAAGGCTACATGCTCGGATATAACTGATACGATATCATTAGCATCTTTGATTTGTTCAATCAATTCATTTTCAAAATATCGGCTCATAGCCAACGCCTCCTTCCCCATATATATATTAATTCGATATACAAATAAAAACTCCTCTATTTGTAAAAGATTTTAATTAGTTAAATTATTAAAATAGTGTAACAGCCAAATACGAATCATAGGAACCCTTATCTATCAAACTAAATACATAAGGATTCCTATACGCCGTATTAAACGATACCATTACCAACATTTTGATAACAATAGGCTGCAATGATAACATTGCAGCCTATACTTATCGCTTATTGCATATTATTTTGCGTAATCCACAACGCGAGTTTCACGAATAATTACGACCTTGATTTGGCCTGGATATTCGAGTTCAGACTCGATGCGTTTTACGATATTCCGAACGAGTAATGTAGACTCAGCTTCATCAATCTTGTCCGGTTTTACTACAACGCGAATCTCACGACCGGCTTGAATAGCAAAGCATTTTTCAACGCCTTCGAAGGATTCAGCGATTTCTTCCAATTTAGATAAACGTTTCAAGTAGTTTTCTAATGTTTCTCGACGCGCTCCTGGACGAGCTGCGGAGATAGCATCAGCAGCCGCTACTAATACAGCCTCAACACTTTGGAATTCTTCATCACCATGATGAGCACCAATACAGTTGATTACTGCTGCGCTTTCACGATATTTACGAGCTACATCAACACCGATTTGAACATGAGAGCCCTCAAGTTCACGGTCCAATGCTTTACCGATATCATGAATTAAGCCACCTCGTTTAGCCAATGTTACATCACAGCCAAGTTCAGCTGCCATTAAACCTGCTAAATGAGATACTTCGATGGAATGTTTCAATACGTTTTGACCGTAACTAGTACGATATTTCAAACGACCTAAAATCTTAACGATTTCAGGATGTAAGCCGTGAACATCAGCTTCAAATGTCGCTTGTTCACCAGCCTCTTTAATAGTTTGGTCAACCTCTTTACGAGCCTTACCAACCATTTCTTCAATACGAGCTGGATGGATACGACCGTCTACAATCAATTTTTCCAATGCAATACGAGCCACTTCACGACGAATTGGATCGAAACCGGAAAGAATAACTGCTTCTGGTGTATCATCGATAATCAAGTCAATACCTGTTAATGTTTCAAGTGCGCGAATATTGCGGCCTTCACGACCGATAATGCGACCTTTCATTTCATCATTAGGCAATGCCACTACGGATACGGTAGTTTCCGCTACATGGTCAGCTGCGCAACGTTGGATTGCAGAGGAGATAATTTCTTTCGCTTTTTTCTCCGCGTCATCCTTAGCGTGCTGTTCCATTTCCTTAACCATAATCGCCGTTTCATGACGGATTTCTTGTTCTACATTCGTTAACAAGATATTTTTCGCTTCTTCGAAAGTCATGCCAGAAATGCGTTCCAATTCTGCCATTTGTTTTTCATACAAAGCTTCTACCTTTTCACGGCTTTGGGCTAATTCAGCTTCTTTGCGATGTAAAGCTTCCTCTTTGTGCTCAATATTGTCTAATTTTTTATCCAAAGATTCTTCTTTTTGAAGAATACGGCGTTCCATACGTTGAAGTTCAGAACGACGATCTTTATTTTCTCGTTCCACATCGGAACGGAGCTTATGAATTTCTTCTTTCGCTTCTAATAAAGCTTCTTTCTTTTTAGACTCAGCTGTGCGCTCACCGTTAGCGATGATGCGTGCAGCCTCTTGTTCAGCTTGATTCAGTTTTCCTTCAGCAATATTTTTTCTTAAAAAATAGCCTACCCCTAGTCCAATCAGTACCATTACCACTGCAATTAGACTATACTCTAAAATCTGTCTCACCTCCTCTTAAATTCTCAAAATCGAGCTTTCATACTCCTTTTTATGCCCTTTATGCATTAAATTATCATTTAGCCATATCATCATATAAATAAATAAGGCTATTATTAATTTTAGACTTGAAAGCCCTTTCTGTCAAGATTTTACAAGCCTGGTAAGGCCTCAGAAAAAGTACTATCTATTCATAAAAATCATTGCACACAACTTGGATAGTACTCGTTGAAAACCCTCTATATTTGAGAAAATTAAAGACTTTTACACGAGGAGTGCAATCCTCATTGAGAATGGAACCAAATTTTTTCTCCACCACACGATAAGCGGCTTTCACTTCATCATAATCAGAGATTTCCGGAGGCACAGTAAGACCTCTAAGTTTCATCTTTTGCTTAATCATGTAGGCGCCGTATTTTTGTTCTTTCATCAAATAGTTTAATACTTGTTCAGACAGGCGCTCATCATTGATATAATCATAGTCTCTAAGGCGTTCGAGGACCCGCTCAATGATGGGGTCCTCGATTTGTTTACGTCTCATTTTTTGTGTCAGTTCATAGGAACTTAGAAATCGTTGAGCTAGGAAGCGATACGCTTGATCCATAGCAGCTTGCATCGTTTCTTCACTCATGATTATACTTCTTCAGTTACTTCTTCGCCGATTACATCGATTTCTTCAGTGCCAACCGCTAATGTATCGCGAATAATACGATCAATCTCATCAGCGATTTGTGGATTGTCGAGCAAGTATTGTTTAGCCGCCTCTTTACCTTGACCCATACGTTCCCCATTGTAGGAATACCATGCACCAGATTTATTGATGATTTCCATATTTGTACCGATATCGATAAGAGTACCTGCTTTAGAAATACCTTCACCATACATCAAGTCAAATTCTGCTGTTTTGAATGGAGGTGCTACTTTGTTTTTAACTACTTTAACTTTAGTGCGAGCACCAACGTTTTCGTTATTAGCTTTAATAAGTTCACCCTTACGAACATCAAGGCGTACAGAAGAATAGAATTTCAATGCACGACCACCTGTTGTAGTTTCAGGGTTACCAAACATTACGCCTACTTTTTCACGCAATTGGTTGATAAAGATAACAACCGTTTTAGATTTGCTGATGATACCAGTCAGTTTACGCAATGCTTTACTCATCAAACGAGCTTGTAAACCTACGTGAGCATCGCCCATTTCGCCTTCGATTTCAGCTTTAGGCACTAAAGCGGCAACGGAGTCAACTACTACGATATCTACAGCGCCACTGCGAACTAAAGCCTCTGTAATTTCAAGAGCTTGCTCACCATTGTCTGGTTGAGAAATCAATAAATTATTGATATCTACTCCCAAGTTACGAGCATATACTGGATCCATCGCATGCTCCGCATCAATAAATGCCGCAATGCCACCTTGTTTTTGCGCTTCTGCTACAGCATGAAGTGCTACTGTTGTTTTACCAGAGGATTCTGGGCCATAGATTTCAATAACACGACCACGAGGGAAACCACCTACACCAACAGCGATATCGATAGCAAGGGACCCAGAGGAGATAACCTCTACGTTCATGCGATCTGCTGCTTCACCAAGGCGCATAATAGCGCCTTTACCAAAGTCTTTTTCAATTTGTTTTAACGCGTTATCCAACGCTGCTTGTCTGCCATCTACAGCCATTATTTTATTTCCCCTTTTCTGTTATATAAGTATACACATAATATAGTGCTAGCTCTGCTGCACTTTGTCGAATATCTTCGCGATTACCAATTAAATTAGCCTTGTGAGCTACTGTCCCATGAGGTCCAGTTACACCGAACCACACAAGACCAACTGGCTTCTCAGGACTACCGCCGCCAGGACCAGCTATGCCAGTCGTAGAAACGGCATATGTTGTTTGACCAATAGTTCGTGCTCCCTCTGCCATAGCCTTAGCGACTTGCTCACTTACGGCACCATACGTATCGAGCATGTCTTGTGGTACCCCTAGCACACGATGTTTTATGTCGTTGCTATACGAAATAACGCCACCCATGTAGTATTCACTACTACCGCTGACATTAGTCAATAACTTACCAACTAATCCAGAAGTACAAGATTCAGCAGTACTAATCGTACTCTGCTCTTCAAGTAATACATGACCTAGTGTTTCCTCCATAGAAACAGTCAAGTCACGTCCTACACGAGCTCCTAATCGTTCTCGAATGATAGCATCCCAAGGATTGAGAACCTCATGGGCAGCCTCTAAGGTGTCAGCCTTAGCAGTAATACGAACCTCTATGTACCCCTTTTTAATGAGCAAGGCAATGGTTGGATTCGATTGGTTCTTAATGAGATCCATCAAGGTATTTTCTAAATCAATTTCACGAATATCGTATACGCCATAGCGATAGGAGGTAACAACACCTTGTGAACCAAATCGATTCATTAAATAAGGCACCACACTATCGTGGAACATCCCCTTCATCTCACCAGGAGGTCCTGGCAAAAGTATGTATGTAGTATCGCCATCTTCCACTACAACACCAGGCGCCACGCCTACCGGATTATGTAATACATTTGCGCCTTCAGGCAACTCAGCTTCTCGACGACTTGCATCCGGTACGGTACGTTTTACACGGTCAAAGAATTTTTTAACCTCATCCATAGCCTCTTGATTAAATACAATAGGTCGTCCAATAGAATCGGCTAATACATTTCGTGTAATATCTCCTTGCGTTGGTCCTAATCCGCCAGTACTAATAACGATGTCCGCTCTAGTGCTAGCTAATTGAAAGACCTCTGCCATGCGCTTAGGATTATCCCCCACTACAGATTGATGAGCAATAGTATAGCCTAATTTATTTAATTCTTGTGCTAGCCAAGATACATTTGTATTCACTGTATCGCCTAGCAATAATTCTGAACCTGTAGAAATAAGTTCTACAATCATCAGATCACCTCCACAATCGAAAGAATCGAGCTGTGTTTTATTCTACAACCGTAGCTACAACGTCGTACGCAAAACCTTGTTCTACTTGTACTTTGAGGATGTCACCAGGTTTAATATCTTCGCCGCAGTCTTCGATGTACATATTGCCGTCTACATCAGGAGCTTGAGATTTTAAACGACCTTTTGCAAGCAATGTATTATTATCGCCTTCTTCAATTTCTTCGACCATCGCATAATCAATGGTACCTTCTAAGTCGCGATTATTTTCTTCAGAGATAGCTGCTTGAATGGACATGAGAATATGATAACGTTCGTCTTTAACCTCTTCTGGCACTTGGTCTTCACGAGCACCTGCAGGAGTACCTTCCTCTTGAGAGTAGGTAAACACGCCCATATTATCGAATTTGATTTCTTTTACAAAGTCGCAAAGTTCTTCAAATTGTTCATCTGTTTCACCAGGAAAACCAACGATGATAGATGTACGCAATGTAATATGGGTCGGTGCATTTCTAATCTTCTTAAGTAAACGTTCAATATCATTGCGATCATCACGACGATTCATTTGTTTTAAAATATCGTTATTCACATGTTGCAATGGAATATCTACATATTTACAAAGTTTTGGCTCATTAACGATAATATCTAACAATTCATCGGAGAAGAAAGTTGGATACAAGTATAACATACGAATCCATTCGATACCTTCTACGGCAGTTAATTCCTTAAGCAATGTAGTCAACAATGGTTTACCATCATTTAGATCAATACCGTAACTAGTCGTATCTTGAGCGATAAGAACGACCTCTTTAACACCGGATGCAGCCAATCGTTCTACTTCGGCCTTAATAGACTCGATAGTACGACTGCGGAATGCACCACGCACCTTTGGAATAATACAGAAGGTACAACCATTATTACAGCCTTCAGCAATTTTTACATATGCACTGTACCGAGGCGTTGTTTGAATACGCGGCATACGCTCATCATAAATATTTGTAATATTTTCCATGATACAACTGCGATTGCCATGCTCAATAGCATCAACGGCTACCATAATCTGGTCCCATGCACCTGTACCGATTAAAGCATCAATTTCAGGAATTTCTTGGAATAATTCATCTTGATATTGTTGGCTTAAGCAACCTGCTACAATAAGACCTTTACATTTACCATCCTCTTTATATTGAGCCACCTCAAGAATAGTATTAATAGACTCGGCTTTTGCTTTCTCAATAAAGGTACAGGTATTTACAACGATAAGATCTGCTTCGCTTAGGTCCTCTGTAATCGTATAGCCATTATCTTTCAATAAGCCTAACATTACCTCTGTATCTACTAAGTTTTTAGCACAACCTAGGCTAACATACCCTAATTTCTTACCCATTCTATATCCTTTCATAACTAGTTTATTTCTCAATTTACTTCCTGTAATAGGATTTATATAACTGAGTTACTCCTTGCGGAAACGCACTTGGCTAACCCAGTGATTTAACAATAATTTTTTGCCATCTATAGTGTAACCACCATTAACAGGCCATAAAATTAACTCGTGCCCCAATGAGTCTTTTGGCTCATCCATTTCTGGATTCGTAAACATATAGGTGAAATTATTTTCAACCATATATTTTGCAGTCTTTATAGATAACAACCAATTAATAAATTCAACGCTATCTGCTTTATGTTTTGAATTTTTTAATACAGCAGCGCCAGTTACATAATAAGATGTTCCATCTGTTGGGTATATAACCTTAATCGGATATCCATGACGAGTATATTGGGCCGCATCAGACAAATTACCAATGCCGATATTAGACTCTCCTAACGCAGTTAAGCGAACTGGAGTAGACAAGAACTTGGCATGTTGTATTATATGTGGCTTTAAGCTATATAAATAATTCAGTGCCTCAGGCTCGCCTCTATATTCCACCATGTTATATAACAAATTAGCTGCATTTTGGGATGCTACAAAATCGGTCATCACAATAGACCAATCACCTTGTTTGCCCAATGTATCCCAGGTAGTAATATATTTACCTATCCCATTGTAGAAGGTGTCATTTTGAACAAATACAATAGGATCATACCAAAGACCTACCCAATACCCATTTATATCTTTTAGATTATCACGTACTTCGTCAATTCTTTCATTAACGATAGGTGCATATTTCCCTGCATTTGCCCCTACAACGAGATTATCTTCAGAGGTAAGTACCAGATCACCAGATGTATCAGCTACATTTGAAGCCGACCGTTGGGCCATTTGCTCTTCTGTAAGAGGCATAACTGTAACTTTTACATTTTTCTCCTCTTCATAACGATCGGCAAGCAATGTAGTTATATTGTTCGGCAAGTCTGTATAAACAGTAATCTCACCACGAACAGGTTCTTTTGCATGTTCTAACTGTTCTTGATGGTAAAAGTTTACGCCATAGGTTAACATTCCTATAACAAATAGGGCTAAAACGCCCGGAGCAATCCACCGTTTCATATATGCCTCCTATAAGACATAAAGTATTCCCAAACCAGAATAGACAAAGCTATTCTCCATTATTAACGACTACCACGTCCTCGATTACTATTAGATGGACGACTTTTGGTCATGCCATTACGAGAGGGTCTACCCTTACTACTTTTCTCACTAGACTGACGTCCGTTGCGACGATCATTATTCTTCCCACTATTACGAGAACCACTAGATTGACTAGTACGATTAGTCCGACCAATTGGGCGTGGTGGAATCAAACATTCAGGTCCAAACCCTATCAAGTCACGTCGATTAGCTTCAATGAGCGCCTCTTTTACAAGGTCATAATTTTCAATATTTTTATATTGCATTAAAGCCCGCTGCTTAGCTTTATCTCTACCTTTTTTTGCAACATATACAGGTTTTCCATCCAGTGGGTTAATGCCCGTATAGTACATACATGTCGATAAGCTTCCCGGCGTAGGAATAAAGTCTTGCACTTGTTCTGGATACATATGTTGATCACGTAAGAACTCAGCTAATTCAATAGCATCTTCCAAGGCACAACCTGGATGAGAGCTCATAAAATATGGTACTAAATATTGCTTCTTACCAAGCTTTTTATTGGCCTCCTCAAACCAAGATTTGAAGGTGAGGAACTCTTCCTTACCAGCTTTGCCCATCATATTAGTAACGCGTTTAGAAACATGTTCTGGCGCTACTTTTAGTTGTCCACTTACATGAAATTCACAAAGCTCGCGGACAAAATCTTTATTGTTATCCGCTAGAACATAGTCATAACGCAAGCCAGAACGAACAAATACCTTTTTTACGCCTTTTAGCTTACGTAATTTACGGAGTAAAGCAATATAGTCATCATGGTTTGTATTTAGATTTTCACAAGGCTCTGGAGCAGCACAAGTACGACCTTTACAAGCACCATATACAGCTTGTTTGTCACAAGCTAAATGACGGAAGTTCGCCGTAGGGCCCCCAACATCATGAATATATCCTTTAAAGTTATCCATATTAATCATAGTTTGAGCTTCATCAAGTAAAGACTCATGACTACGATTTTGGATGATACGACCTTGATGATTTGTTATTGCACAGAATGAACAGCTACCAAAGCATCCCCGTTGACTTACAAGGCTAAACTGTACTTCGCTTAATGCTGGTACGCCACCCTTATCATCATATTTAGGATGCCACTTGCGAGTATACGGCAAGTTATATACGCCATCCATTTCCTCCTGCGTAAGTGGCAATGCAGGTGTGTTTTGAATAAGATATCTATCGCCATGTTTTTGTACTACTATACGACCATAGAATGGATCTTGTTCATCATACTGCATACGGAATGCATCAGCAAAAGCCATCTTATCCGCTTTAATTTCCTCAAAAGATGGACACTCAACATAGTCTATAGTAGGGATTTCCTTGGCCATATAACAAATACCACGAATAGATGGCAAGGACTCTTTAAATCTACCTTGATCTAACGCATCAGCTAATTCGACGATTTGAAGTTCACCCATACCATAAATAAGTACATCCGCTTTTGAATCAACTAAAATAGAACGACGCACAGTATCTGACCAATAATCATAATGACCAAATCGGCGTAAGGACGCCTCTATGCCACCGATAATAAGAGGCACATCACTATAAGCCTCTTTCATACGATTCGCATATACCAAGGTAGCTCGATCTGGGCGATGGCCCGCTTCACCACCTGGAGAATAGTCATCTTGTCGACGAATTTTCTTTGCCGCCGTAAATTTATTAAGCATTGAGTCTAGATTCCCTGCCGTAACAAGGGATGCTAGACGCGGTTTACCAAGTTTTTTGAAAGCCTCTACATCATTCCAATCTGGTTGATCTATAATGCCTACACGATACCCTTTGGATTCTAAGTATCTGCCGATAACTGCAGGTGCAAAGGACGGATGGTCCACATAGGCGTCCCCACTAATGAGGACAAAATCTAATTCGGCCCAACCTCGTTCCTTCATATCCGAAGGTTCTGTTACTAAAAATCTATCCATTGATTGTGTAAATGCCTTTCTATCATTCCTAATCAACTATTAGAAAAGGAATAACCACAGTAAAAATAATGCCATACAGAATAAAATAATGCCTAAAATAATACGTTCCTGAACGATAGAACGTTGGCGTTTTCGTTGTCGCGTTTCTAAAGACATACGCTTCTTAGAGGTTTGGTATTCAACGAATTCGCTTTGTACCAAATTTGGCGCAGCTTGTGCCTTCTGACGCGTCACAGAACGCAAAGAAAACGTATCTATATCACCTACTTGACTTTGGTAGGCTTTTACCAAGCGATCCCCATCAAGATCTAAATAATTACCGTAATTACGAATAAAGCCTTTTACGTAGACCTGACCAGGAATGATGTCATACTTACCATCTTCGATAGCTTCCAAATAGGTTGTTTTAATGTGCAGTACTTGCTCCACATCTTTAAAGGTTAAATTACGTCTTACTCGTTCACGTCGTAATTCTTCGCCTAATTCAGCCATTTTCGTTCCTCTCTTAATCTACATAATACTCATATCGTAATCATTTAATTATTGCTCATCATTGGAGTTTGAGAAATATCGCGCCTTAGCTTGTTCAGGGCTCATCAAAATTTCTCGAGCCTTGCTGCCCATACTAGGACCAACAATTTTAAGATCTTCCATCGTATCAACAAGGCGAGCCGCACGAGTATACCCAATGCGGAATCGACGCTGTAACATAGACACAGAAGCTTGACCAGATTCCATAACGAGATTAACAGCACGTTCTAATAATTCATCGCGGTAGATATCATTTTCTTCTGATGATTCTTTTTCGGTTTCCTTTTCAGCCTCTTGTGTAACAGTATCGTCATATTCTGGTTCACGTTGAGCTTTTACAAATTCCACAAGATGTTCTACCTCATCATCAGAGATAAACGCACCTTGTACACGAATTGGTTTATTAGCACCAATTGGAGCAAATAGCATATCCCCTTTACCAAGCAATTTCTCAGCACCCGCCATATCGAGAATAGTACGAGAGTCAATTTGAGAACCTACTGCAAAGGAAATACGGCTAGGTACATTGGCCTTAATAGAGCCTGTAATAACATTGACAGAAGGACGTTGCGTAGCAAGTACCATGTGAATACCTGCAGCACGCGCCATTTGTGCTAAGCGACTAATAGATTCTTCAATATCATCAGGAGCAGTCATCATAAGGTCAGCTAACTCATCGATAATTAATACAATCAAAGGCATAGCCGCCTTAGGGTGCGCTTCGTTATAGCTCTTAATATCGCGTTTGCCAGATGCTGCAAAAGCTTTATAACGAGCCTCCATCTCACGAACAGCCCAACGCAATACAGCGGCTGCTTTTTTCATATCTGTTACAACTGGCGCCATCAAATGAGGAATGCCATTGTAGATAGACAATTCAACCATCTTAGGGTCGATTAATAAAAGCTTAACCTCTTCTGGTTTACGACTAAATAGAATACTTGAAATCAAAGTATTTACACATACAGATTTACCAGAACCAGTAGTACCTGCTACAAGCAGGTGAGGCATCTTCGCAAGGTCAGTAATAACAGGCTTACCTGCAATATCCTTACCAAGACCTACCGGAATACCCCCACGAGCGTCCTTGAAGTCACTACAATCAAGAACATCACGCAAATGAACGGCCTCTGTCGTCTTATTAGGAACCTCAATACCGATGGCGGATTTACCAGGGATTGGAGCCTCCATCCGAATATGTTGAGCCGCTAAGTTTAAGGCGATATCATCAGTTAAATTGACGATGCGGCTAACCTTTACACCAGGTGCAGGTTCAATTTCGTAGCGTGTAACAGTTGGACCTTGTGTAGCATTAACGACCTTAGCAGTAATACCAAAGTTACTCAATACATTTTCAAGCATCATTGCATTTTGCGCTACTTCTTCACCATTGCTTTGACTCCCCGTCCCTTTCGCCAAAATATCAAGGCTTGGGAAATGATAAGGTCTATCATAGGTACGATGAATTTGACCCTCTTTAGATACTGCTACTTGTGCTGTATCTTCTGTAGTACTAATAGTAGATGGTACTTGTAAACTCATACCAGACATACCAGCACCAGCACTTACAGAACTTGCAGCGGCACCTGTTCCAGGTACAGCAGAAGCTATGGCAGCGTGATTAGTTTCCAATGGACCAATCGTTGTATTTTGATATGTAAACTCTGGTTGTTCCTCATGGTTATTCTCTACTGATTCAGATTCATCTGTATATCCTTCGTCTGGAGTATATGTATAATCCTCATCTGGAGTATATACATAGTCATCACCTGTAGATCTACTAGCATCAGAGAATTGATCAAAATCATCTGCATCATAAGACTTCGCATCACCAGCATCTTCAGAAATATTCGCCAATTGTTCTGCTGCACGGTTGCGCGCTTCTATTTCAGCTAATTCTTTCCAAGATGTAGGAGCCTTTGGAGATTCTACAGTCGTTACTGTATCCACCATAGGTTCATTATCTACAACCGCACTCGTTTCAAAGTTATCTCGATCGGTAGTGATACCTCGTTTTTCAAGTGTATCTAACGCTTGATCTGCAGCATCAGCAAAGCGTGTGTCCTTTTCCCTGTTATACGCTTTCCGTTGTTCTGCAGCTTCTTTACGTTGTTCATTCCAATCTTCAAAGACCTCTTTAGCTACAGCGACCTTCTCAGCAGCCACTTCTTTAGCTACATCTAAACCTACTTGTGTTTTATCTGCTGCCTTTTGCAAGCCACTTCGCAAAGATAAACGAGTGATTAGAATACCAAAGGCTAATAATAAGAACACATCTAAAATGATAGCCCCTAGCTCACCTAATAGAGTACGAAGGAATGTAGCGATAGCTCCACCTACTACACCACCTTGATCAGCCAATTGTGTTGTGATTAGTTCCTGCCCCTCAGGAACGCGCCACAATGGAACAAGGGCTAGCAAGAATAAGAAGAACAAAGTCATTACAACGCCCCGTTTAGTAACGGAAATAAATGTTCCTTTATACAATAATCGCCAGCCAATCCAAAACACACCAAGGCAAGGAATAATACCGCCTAGGCCAAAACCATAACGGAATATACCTGTTAAAATCTGTCCTACAAGACCGAGTTCAAACCCAAAGAATCCGAGCAAGGAAATAACTGCAAAGGCAATTACAATTAAGCCTTTAACTTCGCTGCGCAAGGAAAACCCTTGAGACTTAGTTTGCTGTTTTGTACTTGTTCGCTTTCGTCGTGTATTGCGTTTTTTGGTGGAAGTTTTTTCTTCTGCCATAAATCTATACAAACCCCTTACTTATATAACACTACTGTAAATTAACTTATCATTATATTATAGCATATATCGAAGTATTTAGTTAGCCTTTACGCCGTTTCTCCCAGTCACAAAGTAACTGTTCTTCCTTGCCTCTTTTAATACCATTGTAGTACGAAGCATCCATAAGAGGTGTTGGTAGATATTGCTGTTTTACATAGCCATTTGGATAGTTGTGGGCATACTTATAGGTGTTCCCATGACCTAGCTTGCTAGCCCCACTATAATGACTATCTTTTAAATGATCTGGCACCTGTCCACAATCCTTGTGGCGCACATCGGCAATTGCTGCATCGATAGCCAAATAAGCAGAATTACTTTTCGGTGCTAATGCTACATAACAAGCCGCTTCAGACAATATAATACGAGCCTCCGGAAATCCTACCATATGAGCCGCTTGAGCCGCTGCATTGGCTAGAATTAAAGCTTGCGGATCTGCAAGGCCTACATCCTCAGCTGCACATATTACGATACGACGAGCAATAAAATTAGGATCCTCCCCCGCTTCAATCATACGTGCCAAGTAATGTACCGTCGCTTGTACATCAGAGCCACGCATACTTTTAATAAAAGCAGAGATTGTATCGTAGTGGCTATCACCTTTTTTGTCATATGTATAAATACGACGGCCTACGACCTTTTCTAGGACCTCAATAGATATAGTACCTTCGTCGGGAACCATAGCTGCTGCTTGCTCTAAAATATTGAGAGCCATCCTACCATCACCGTTGACGAAGATGCCTACATCCTCTAGTACTTCGTCGGTGACTTGTAAACGGCGTTTACCAAGACCTACCTCTTCATCTGTAATAGCACGACGCAAAATTTGACCAATCGCCTTTGGTGTCAAAGCCTCCAATGTTATGAGTCGCAAACGGGATAAAAGCGGTCTATTAACCTCAAAAAACGGATTTTCTGTAGTGGCACCAATAAGGATAATCGTACCATCTTCTACACAAGGTAATAACACATCTTGTTGGCTTTTATTGAAACGGTGGATTTCATCGAGGAATAATATAGTTCTTTGTTGTAATGACCGTACGCGCTTACGAGCATCCTCTATGATGTTACGCAACTCACCTATACCAGCATTGGTAGCATTTAAATTTACAAAATGACTATTACTTACCTTAGCAATGATACCTGCTAGTGTAGTTTTCCCCGTTCCACAAGGCCCATAAAAAAGCATAGATGGTATGGTATCATTTTCTACCATAGCACGTAAGAAGGTCCCCTTCCCTACGGCCTTCTCTTGACCGTATAAATGATCCAACTTGGTAGGACGCATACGCACAGGAAGTGGCTCATATGCATTTGTAGGCTCTAAATCAAACAAACTATCCATTCTATCACCTCAATTCACTGTATCTAAACTATTAATATTCACATTGCTAAACCATTGATGTTCTCATTATATGCCATTTTTACACGCAAAAAAGCCCCACCATGCCGTAATGTACCGCGTTTTGATCCTGCTTAGGGCAGGTGGGTGTCCTCCTCATCCTGCAGTTGTCCCATAAGGGCGTAACGTTCAGACGAGAGTTCGGACTCCCGAAGTAAATGTGTTGGCTCAAAACTGCGATATCACACGCACATGGCAGGGATATCTTATACATAAATAGTATCAGAAAGATTGGTAATAAACAAGTCTTGACATTTGAATTTTAATCAATTCTTGCCTATGTTTTTACACCAAAGATTGCTCTTCTTCTTCCTCGATATCTGGTTTAATATGCAACTCTTTTAATTGTTTAGGTTCTACTTCAGATGGCGCTTGGCTCATAACATCAGAAGCAGATTGAGTTTTAGGGAATGCGATTACGTCGCGGATAGATTGACGTTTTGCCATCAACATAACAAGACGATCAAGGCCAAATGCACAGCCTGCATGAGGAGGTGCACCATATTGGAATGCATCAAGCATGAAGCCGAATTTGGATTTTGCTTCTTCTTCAGACAAGCCAATAGCTTTAAATACTTTTTCTTGTACATCAGATTGGTAAATACGCAAGGAACCGCCACCGATTTCAACACCGTTCAATACCATATCATAAGCGATTGCTTTTACGCTGCCAGGATCGGATTCTAATTTATCAAGGTCTTCATGACGAGGCATTGTGAACGGATGGTGCATTGCAACATAACGTTTTTCATCTTCGTTATATTCGAACATAGGGAAATCAGTTACCCATGTGAATGCCAATTTATCTGGATCAATCATGTTCATACGACGGGCCATTTCAAGGCGCAATTCGCCCAATGCACGTGCTACAGTTGCTGGTTTATCAGCAATCATCAATACGAGGTCGCCACCTTTAGCGCCCATTTTTTCACCGATGTTGCGGATTGTATCTTCACCTAAGAACTTCATGATTTGAGACTTGATAGAACCATCTTCGTTAAAGCAAGCCCATGCAAGACCTTTTGCACCATAACGGTTTACATATTCAACGAGGTCATCAAGTTCACGACGAGGAATACCTGCATCACCAGGTACTACGATACCTTTAACTACGCCACCATTGTCGATAACAGAACGGAACACTTTAAATTCTGTATCTTTTACAAGATCAGTTACATCAGTAAAGGCCATGTCGAAACGAAGGTCTGGTTTATCAGAACCATATTTATCCATTGCTTCATCCCATGTAATGCGAGGCATAGGCAATGTGATTTCTTTGCCCAATGTAGTTTTAAATATATGAGCAACCATTTCTTCAAGCATGGAATAAATGTCTTCTTCATCTACGAAGGACATTTCCAAGTCGAGCTGAGTGAACTCTGGTTGACGGTCTGCACGCAAATCTTCATCGCGGAAGCAACGAACGATTTGGAAATATTTTTCATAACCAGCTACCATCAAGATTTGTTTGAAAATTTGTGGAGATTGTGGCAATGCATAGAATGTACCAGCATTTACACGAGAAGGTACTAGATAGTCACGAGCGCCTTCTGGTGTAGATTTAGTAAGCATTGGAGTTTCAATTTCCAAGAAATCGCGGCTATCGAAGAAGTCGCGCATTGCTTTTGTTACTTTGTGACGTAAAATCAAGTTACGTTGCATTTCTGGACGACGTAAGTCAAGGTAACGATATTTTAAACGAATATTTTCATCTACATCAATATCATCTTGGATATAGAATGGAGGTGTTTTAGCAGAGTTCAATACGCGCAACTCTTCACAGTACATTTCATATGCACCTGTTGGAAGATTTGGATTGATAGCAGCTTCATCACGTTTTGTAATTTTACCACGTACACAAAGTACATATTCATTACGAACATCCTCTGCTTTGTGGAAAGATTCCACGTTATGATCTGGAGATGCCACTACTTGTACTACGCCAGAACGATCACGTAAATCCAAGAAAATCAAACCACCATGATCACGACGGCGTTCAACCCAACCACATAATACGACCTCTTTACCTACCTCTTGTTCAGAGATGGTGCCACAACCGTGCGTACGGTGTAAGCCTTGCATTGTTTCCATTCTAATTGTCATCCTTTCACCAAAGAAGTTATACGTTCAGAAACTATATCGAGTGGTATAGTTTCTTGTTCACGAGTTTCCATGAATCGGATTATGGCTTCCCCACGAGCCAATTCATCATCACCCAATATGATAACATATTTTGCATTAATTTTGTTAGCATATTTTAATTGTGCCTTCATACTCTTACCCTGTCCGTCCATTTCAACAGGTATATTTTGACTACGAAGTTCTTGGCAAATTTTGAAGGCCTCTACCTTAGCCGCATCACCAAGAGCTACTACGAATGCAGATGGCTCTACAGTTTGTTCCGGTAATAAGTTTTGTTTTTCAAGGGCTAATAATAAACGTTCCATACCCATCGCAAAACCGATGGCTGGTGTATGAGGACCATCGAGTTCCTCTACAAGGCCATCGTAACGACCACCACCGGCTACTGCACTTTGAGCCCCTAATGGAGTATATTGTACCTCAAATGCTGTTTTTGTGTAATAATCAAGGCCACGTACTAAACGAGGATTTAATGTATATTGCACATTAGCAGCCGTTAAATAAGTTTTCAATTCTTCGAAGTGATCATGACATTCTTCACATAAATGTTCGTGAATTTCAGGAGCACCTACGGACAAGGATTTACATGTTTCATTTTTGCAATCCAAGATACGCAAAGGATTTTTATACAAACGTTCTTGGCAGTCACTACATAATTGTTCTTTTTTAGGCTCAAAGAACTCAATTAATTTTTCACGGTATGCAGGGCGGCATATTGGACAGCCTACAGAGTTCACCTCTACATTGAGGTCTTTAAGGCCAAAGTCTTTCAACAATTGTACGACCATGCAGATAACTTCACTATCCACTACAGGGGATTGAGAACCTAATACCTCTGCCCCGAATTGGTGGAATTGGCGGTAACGGCCAGCTTGTGGTTTATCATGTCGGAACATAGGCCCCATGTAATACCATTTTGTAAGGCCTTCTTTACCATATACTTTATTTTCTAAATATGCGCGTACTGCAGATGCTGTATTTTCAGGGCGCAAGGTAAAGCTAGAGCCACCATCATCACCCGTAGTAAATGTGTACATTTCCTTTTGTACTACATCTGTAGTTTCACCAATGCCACGCAAGAATAATTTAGTATCTTCAAAGGCAGGTGTGCGAATTTCGTTGAACCCGTATACCTTACAAATTTCACGCATACGCTGTTCAATATAGTGCCAATTTATCATTTGCTCTGGCAAAAAGTCTTGTGTACCTCTTGGTTTTCTAATAGCCATTACACAACCTCCCAAAATTTTTTACAAATTCTATGTCGTTTCTCTAATAGTGCATCTATCGTTGCGTGGTAAACATCTACATCCTTTGGCATGTGCTGTTTCAATTGACGATATTCAGGGGCCCGCATCCACTTAGATGAACTACCAGGTCCCATGGAAAGAATACTTTGTCGTTCCTCCATAATCTGAATATTATATTCGCACGCTTTGCCGGGCAAGGTATAGCCGATATTCTCTAACTGTCCTCTCATATATTGTTGACGATATAGATAATATGGTACATAGCCAGCCGCTTCTAGACGCTCTTTACCATATTGTATCATGTCTGCCACGAGATGTTCCTCAGGGATATCATCTTGCATATTTAAATCATACAATGGGCTACCACGTTTTAATGCTAACGTATGAATTGTAACATTTTCCGGCAAATTTTGACATACATAATCCATATTCTCTATCATGTTTTGCATCGTTTGATTCGGTAAGCCTGCAATAAAATCCATATTTACCGCTAACGACGTATTATGTTTGACATATTGTAACAACTCATCAATATCACGTGCACTATGTCCACGCCCTATGCGACGTAAAATATCATCTTGCATCGTTTGTGGGTTAATACTGATACGATTGACACCTAAATCAAGCATAGATCGTAACTTTGTAGGATTAACAGAATCCGGTCGCCCCGCTTCTACAGTAAACTCATGACCTTCAGGAACAAGTATAGACAGCTGTTTCAGAACTTGGTGAAAGTCTTCGTCCCCTAATACCGTCGGTGTACCGCCCCCCATATAGAGGGTATCTACCGTTAAGCCATAAGATTCAACAATAGTTTTCATATCCTCTATGTCCCGGGCTAAGGCAGTTAAAAATTGGCTTTTACCATCATAGTCTTGATAGAGTCCATACGGAAAGGAGCAGTAAACACAGCGGGTGTCACAAAAAGGAATGCCACAATAGAGACTCACCTTTTTATCGTCTGTATTGGCTAAAAATGGACGTTGGTATTCACCTATAGAGCCTAAAGTGGCAAGTTTTTCCATAGACACAGAAAACTCGTCCCTAATGTGACGAGTTGCTGTGTGGACAGAGCCATATGTATCTATATATTTATGTAGTAGCTTTGTAGGGCGTACACCGACCATAGTCCCCCATGGTGCATCAACTGGCAAGCCTTGATATTCACGCAAATAGCTTAACAAAGCTTGCCCTATTTGACGTCGTCCCATAGAGGAAACAGGGCCTTCAAAAGTCTGAACTGTCTCACCAGTGGTAACTGTTAAGATATACAATCCATCGACTTCGTGAGCTTCTAGGATAACATCTGGATGCACCTTGTCAGAAAACAGGCCTGCAGCACCACAATTATGGGCCACTACAGAACCAAGCGGTAATGGTCCCGTATATAGATATCCATTAAGCATGGTGATGAGCCATACGTTCTAATTTGTCAAGCTCTGCTTCAGTCATATGATTTTGGCAATCACTGCAATAACCATATACTTTCAATTGATGGTCGATAGTGCGGAAGTTCAATTTTTTAGCAATGATGGATTCTAGTGTTTCAAGCATATCATCTTCAAACTCGGATACTTTGCCACATTTTACGCAGATCAAATGATGGTGGAAATGAGCAAACTCTTCATCGTTCAATTCGTAACGATTACGACCATCGCCGAAATCAAGACGTTTCAACAAATCAAGTTCAGTGAAGAGATCAAGTGTTCTGTAAATAGTAGCCAAGCCGATATCAGGAGCCACTTCTTTTACAAGTACATATACGTCTTCTGCACTTAAATGATTTTCATCAGCATCGATGAAGGCTTGCAAAATGGTTTGACGTTGTGTAGTCAATTTGTATTTTTTGTCTTTAATGCGTTCTTTTAATTTTTCTAATGTTGTATTCATGATAACTATCCCCTTTATTTCTTACAAAATTTTATAAAACCTACACTCCAACGAATGGATTGTATTGTTTTTCATAACCTATATTTGTTTCCGGCCCATGACCAGGATACACCATAGTATTATCAGGCAACTTATAGAGCTGTGTTTTAATGGATTCCATTAACGTCTCATACGAGCCATTTGGAAAATCTGTACGTCCAACAGAATCTCTAAATAGTGTATCGCCTACAAATACAAGGCCGTCCATATAATAACATACCCCACCTGGCGTATGACCTGGCGTTTCAAGTACTTCAAGGTTAATAGCGCCACATGTAATATGGTCACCTTGCTGTACCTCAATAATATCAGCATTCACCTTAATGGGTGTAGGATTGCTATACGCACTGAGATTTAACTCAGGATCTGCCAAATATGGTACATCGCCCTTATGAATATATACAGGCACTTGATAGGCATCTACAATGTCTTGAACACCCCCAATATGGTCACCATGACCATGGGTTAGCAAAATAGCTTTGGGCTTCAAGTCATGTTTCTTTAGCGCATCTAATACTTCCGGTGTGGCAGGGTCAATGATGAAAGCCTCACCAACAGCTTTATCGCCTATGACATAGCAATTTGTTCCTAGTGGACCTAAAGGCATGCGCATAAGCACTAATTGTTGTTCGCTCATTAAGCCCCTCCTCTACTACGTTGTACCGTATACACTTCACGAATACGGCGCAACTTAGTCATAACAAAATCAAGTTGTGAAATATCTCGGATATCAACAACTACATTGATACTTACGGTTTTAGTATCTTCTTGAACCTTTGCATTGATGTTTGTAATAGTGATTTTCAATTCTGAAAGTACAGCCATAACCTCCATCAACAGACCATTTCGATCATAAGCTTGGATATCGATGCCTACGTGGAAAGATTCACCAGAAGAACCATCCCAGGAGACCTCAATCATACGCTCTAAATCTTCTGGCGTATGTCCAAGACTCGTACAATCGGAGCGATGGATGGATACCCCACGACCACGCGTGATATAACCGATGATATCATCACCAGGTACAGGGCTACAGCATTTCGCCATACGCACCATAACACCAGCTTCGCCTTTTACAAGAACGCCTGTACCATTCTTGGTCGTTTTTGGACCTTGAGCTTTTAGTTTCTCAATGATTTGTTCAGTGCTGTGTTTAGACTCTTCTGCTTCTTTAGATTTTTTATAAAGTTCAATTAACCGCAATAGAACCGTG
>PVML01017628.1_pt1 | contig 38312 bp, 42 predicted proteins | sample 1853371 | NCBI WGS metagenome assembly PVML01 (sample SAMN08533508, study PRJNA380276) | Human gut metagenome, whole genome shotgun sequencing project. | isolation source: participant 1, chromium library | host: Homo sapiens | collected 2017 | reverse complement strand
TGCTTCTCGTGTCCGCTGTCTCTCGCGAAACAGCTTATTTATAATAGCATCTCTAGCTTGTCTTGTCAATAACTTTTTTAAAGTTTTGGAACCTTTTCAAGTTTGTGGCAAGTCAGTTAAGACAACTTTTATATCTTAACACCCAAATTAATGCTTGTCAATAGGATTTTAGTAAAGCTATTAATCTTTTTTAGATTGAACCTTTTTGAATCCTTGATACAATACCCATCCAACGACTAGGCCGAGAGCGTTTTGGCAGAAATTAGGAATCACTTCTGCGATTGAAGCTCCTGTTCCATACATAAATACTGAAGCAAGTGCATAGCCACCCACCATCACAATTGTAGCAATCAGAAGACCTAGGATACGATAGTTACCCTTAAATCCAGCAAAATAACCTTGTGCACCATGGATTAACAAACTGATAAACATCCATTGCGGAGCAGATGATAGCAAATCTATCAAAAATGCAGATAGTCCTCCCACAATTGCCCCTTCTTTCTTGCCAAGATAGAAGGCTGTGAAGTAGATTCCTGCATCTACCAAAGTTAAAAGCCCTGTTGGAGTCGGAATTTTAGCTACGAATCCAAAGGTCACTGATAAAGCTGTTAAGATAGCTAATAATGTTAGCTCTTTTGTTTTCTTATTTTGCATATTGAACTACTCCAAATTCATTTGATTGTTTAATTGATTCATAAACAAATGCTTTAGCATTTGCCACAGCTTCAGTTTCTGAACATCCTTTAACTAATTCACTAGCTATACTTGAAGCAAATGTACATCCTGCACCTGTATTGTTTTTGTCTAGCACAGCTTCTTCAAACAATTTGTAATCTGTTCCATCATAAAAGACATCTATCGCTTTATTACCATCCAAGCGATTTCCACCTTTGACAACGACAGTCTTAGCACCTAATTCATTGAGATAGCTAGCCGCATGCTTCATATCATCAAGAGTCTTAACCTTTCTATCTATAAGCAGTTCGACTTCAGGTAAGTTCGGAGTGATAACCGTGGTATAAGGGAAAAATTTAACCAATTCATCACGTAGTTGAGAAACTTCAACGTCATGAGTCTCCTTACATACTAAAACAGGATCCAAGACAATTGGAATATCAGAATGTTTTTTAACAAAATCCAACGTTAATTCCGCGATTTCAACGTTAGGCAACAAACCAATTTTAATTGCTGAGAATGGGATATCTTTTAGTGAGTCAAGTTGTTGTTTAAAAACATTAGTATCAACCGGAATAACCTCAAAACCATTCTCAGTCATAGCTGTCAGACAGGTAAGAGCCACAAATCCATGTTGTTTATTAGTGGTAAACGTCGCTAAGTCTGCATGAAGTCCGCCACCACTAAAAATATCATTCCCCGAAATCGCTAAAATCAATTCATCACTCATATCTTATCTCCTTCAAATATAATCCATTTCCTGCTGCTGTTGGTCCTGCGAGATTACGATCACGACTTTCCAACACTGTCTTAACTTGCGAAACAGGCATGCGACCATTGCCAATCTTCAACAAGGTGCCGACCATATTTCTAACTTGCTTATAGAGAAAACCATTCCCAGAAAAAGTAAAGATATAAAATCCAGTTTTCTCATCGATAGATACACTAGCTTGTGTAATTGTGCGTACTTTATTTTCTACAGAAGTTCCTGAAGCTGTGAAGCCTGTAAAATCATGTGTGCCGACCAAATCCTTAGCAGCCTCCTGCATAGGTGCTAAACTTAGAGGGTAGGGATAGTGGGTCGCATAATTACGCATCATAGGGTTCTTAGGTCGCCCTGCATCTACTAAGAACTCATAAGTTTTACTGTGTTTATTGTATCGTGCATGAAATTCTTCTGATACGAGTTCGATACTAACAACATCAATATCATCTGGACATTGCGTATCCAAACCAAAACGTAACTTCTCTGGATCCCGCTCCTGGGGCAAATCGAAGTGTATAACTTGTCCATAGGCATGAACACCTGCATCTGTACGACCCGCTCCATGAACGGTGACAGGTGTTCCGCTATTTAACCGTAAGAGAGTCTTTTCAAGTTCTTCTTGAATAGAACGTGCATTTGGTTGTCTTTGAAAACCTGAGAAAAGTGTACCATCATAGGAAATTGTCGCTTTGTATCTAACCATAAAATTATCATATCAGATTTTTTCAAGGATAAAAAGTAGGTCGATTGTCAACTGACCCCATACAGCTTTGACATAAAGAAAAAGACGCTTTCAGCGTCCTTCCTTTATAAATCTTCTAAGGCATCCTTTACTTTATTGAAGAAACCTTTTTTCTGTGGTGCGATTTTTTCATCTCCACTTGCCTTGGCGAATGCAAGGAGAGCTTCTTTTTGAGCATCGTTTAGCTTCGTAGGAGTTACAATCTTAACTGTAACGTGTTGGTCTCCTTGTGAACCTCCACGAAGACGTGGAGCACCCTTTCCTTTTAGACGGAAAGTTTTGCCTGTTTGAGTTCCTGCTGGAATAGTCATCTCAACGTTTCCGTGAACTGTTGGTACTTCGACAGTATCACCAAGAGCGGCTTGGACAAAAGAAATGTTAAGTGTATAGTAAATTGTTGATCCATCACGAGTAAACTTATCGCTTGGATTAACATTGATGATTACAAAGAGGTCTCCATAAGGACCACCATTGAAACCAGCTTCACCTTGACCTGCAAGACGGATTTGTTGACCTGTTTCAACACCTGCTGGAATCTTGACAGATACTTTGTGGCTTTGTTTTTCATGTCCTGTTCCGTGACAAGTTTGACATGGCTCTTTAATTTCTTGACCTGTTCCATGACAGACATCACAGGTTACTTGACGACGCATCATACCAAGTGGCGTTTGCGTATCGACATTGATAACCCCTTGACCATGACAGCGACCACAAGTTACAGGGCTAGTTCCAGGTTTTGCACCAGATCCTGAACATGTCTTACATGTTGCTTCACGATTGTAGTGAACTTCTTTTTCGGCACCAAAAATCGCCTCTTCGAAGCTTAGGTTGACACGGTACTGAAGATCATCACCTTGACGTGGAGCATTCGGGTTACGAGTAGCACCACCACCAAAGAAGCTAGAGAAGATATCCTCAAAGCCACCAAAGCCTGCACCACCATCGAAGCCACCAAAGCCTCCTTGACCACCAAAACCATTCGCACCATCTGGTCCGTATTGGTCATAGGCTGCACGTTTTTGGTCATCACTTAAAGTTTCGTAGGCCTCTTGGACCTCTTTATATTTTTCTTCCGCACCTGGTTCTTTATTAATGTCTGGGTGGTATTTCTTAGACATCTTACGATAGGCACGTTTAATTTCATCTTGAGAGGCATCCTTAGATACCCCAAGACGATCGTAATATTCGGTATTGTTCATAATTTTAGATACAAAGGGCATCTAATGGAGAAAGCCAAAGTAATAGTTTTGAAGATGAACACCTAGTCCCTTGAAACCAACTATCTTTTTGGCTTAATCCATAGCCCGTGTTCAACGACGAACACTCTTTGTTCCTTTCTATTTTATATTTGTTACGATACGAAGTAAAACTATATCTTATATTCACTTCACTTATTTTAGCGAAAAACAGAGGCTGGTTTGCAACCTCTGGATTTCTTTTTATCATTTACTAGCTAAGCTCAACACCTTACCGAACTGAGCACGCCCTAACCTCTTGGTGAAAAAGAGAAATCTTCCTATTTTCACTGTGAAGTTTTAACGGACTTTGCATCTTATTTTTCAGTAAACTCTCCGTCTACGACGTCGTCGCCTGAGTTATCTGCTGTTTGTGCACCTTCTGCTCCTGCTTGAGCTTGTTGTGCTGCTGCAGCTTGTTCATAAAGTTTAACTGCAAGAGCTTGAGCTTTTTCGTTAAGAGCTTCCAATTTAGCCTTCATGTCATCAAGATTGCCTGATTCTTGAGCTTTCTTAAGGTCATCAAGAGCTGATTGAGCAGCATCACGTTCTGTGTCGAAGCCTTTACCTTCTGTTTCTTTGATTGTTTTTTCAGTCGCAAAGATAGCTTGGTCAACTTCGTTACGAAGATCTACTTCTTCTTTACGTTTTGCATCTGCTTCAGCATTTGCTTCAGCATCTTTCATCATCTTTTCAATTTCTTCGTCTGTCAAACCAGAGTTAGATTGGATGACAATTGTTTGTTCTTTTTGAGTTCCAAGGTCTTTAGCTTTAACAGATACGATACCGTTCTTATCAATATCGAAAGTAACTTCGATTTGTGGGATACCACGAGGTGCAGCTGGGATATCAGTCAATTGGAAGCGCCCAAGAGTCTTGTTATCCGCTGCCATTGGGCGTTCACCTTGAAGAACGTGGATGTCAACGGCTGGTTGGTTATCTGCTGCAGTTGAGAAGACTTGTGATTTAGATGTTGGAATAGTAGTGTTGCGGTCAATAAGTTTTGTGAACACTCCACCCATTGTTTCGATACCAAGTGACAATGGAGTTACGTCAAGAAGGACAACGTCTTTGACATCACCAGTGATAACACCACCTTGGATAGCAGCACCCATGGCAACTACTTCATCAGGGTTAACTGATTTGTTTGGTTCTTTACCAGTTTCAGCTTTAACAGCTTCTACAACGGCAGGGATACGAGTTGAACCACCGACAAGGATAACTTCGTCAATATCTGACAAGCTCAAACCTGCATCTGAAAGGGCTTGACGAACTGGAGTTTTCGTACGTTCTACAAGGTCACGAGTCAAATCATCGAATTTAGCACGAGTCAATGTCATTTCCAAGTGAAGAGGTCCAGCCTCACCAGCAGTGATGAATGGCAAGCTGATTTGTGTTGAAGTGACACCAGAAAGGTCTTTCTTAGCTTTTTCAGCTGCGTCTTTCAAACGTTGAAGAGCCATCTTGTCTGTTGACAAGTCGATTCCATTTTCTTTCTTGAATTCTTCAACCATGTGGTCGATGATTTTTTGGTCAAAGTCATCACCACCGAGTTTGTTATCCCCTGCAGTTGCCAATACGTCAAAGACACCGTCACCAAGTTCAAGGATAGATACGTCGAATGTACCACCACCAAGGTCGAATACCAAGATTTTTTCTTCTTTATCAGTCTTATCCAAACCGTAAGCAAGGGCTGCTGCTGTTGGTTCGTTGACGATACGTTCTACTTCAAGACCAGCGATTTTACCAGCGTCTTTTGTTGCTTGACGTTGGGCATCATTGAAGTAAGCTGGAACTGTGATAACTGCTTTAGTTACTTTTTCACCAAGATAATCTTCAGCATATCCTTTCAAGTATTGAAGAATCATAGCTGAAATTTCTTGTGGTGTGTATTCTTTACCGTTTGCAGAAACTTTTTCAGAAGTACCCATCTTAGATTTGATAGAGATGATTGTATCTGGGTTTGTTACTGCTTGACGTTTTGCAGCGTCACCAACGATGATTTCACCATTTTTGAATGACACAACAGATGGAGTTGTGCGGTTACCTTCTGGGTTTGCGATAATTTTTGATTCAGTTCCTTCAAGAACTGCTACTGCTGAGTTTGTTGTACCTAAGTCAATACCAATGATTTTAGACATATGTTTTTCCCCTTTTTACTTTAATTTCTATTTTGCTTTTTTATCTTTCATTCATAGTTTTCTGTCATTTCGGACAAGTTTTCAATTAATTATATACAACTACCATAGCTGGGCGTAAGACGCGTTCGTGGAGTTTATACCCTTTTTGGAAAACTTGTGCAATCGTGTCTGCTGGATGTTCATCATCTGCAGGCATTGTTTGAATAGCCATGTGGAAGTTATGATCGAAAACACCATCTGCTGGAATTTCTTCAATTCCTTCCTCTTTAAGAGCATGCACTAAACTTTCTTGCACCATTTCCAAACCTTTTTTGACATCATCAGTCAAGCCCTCAACGGCAAGAGCACGTTCAAGGTTATCAAGTGATGGCAAAATTGCTTTTGCCAAATCTTGGCTACGATACTTTTGCAATTGTTGACGTTCTTCATTTGCACGTCGCTGAATGTTTTGCATTTCTGCATGGGCACGAAGGTATTTGTTTTCAAATTCTTCGGCACGCGCTTGGGCTTCTTCAAGTTCAGAAGGTTCACTTACTTCCTCTACAACTTCTTCAGTTGTCTCCGTAGCTTCCTCTTCTTTCACTTCTTCTTTTTTAATATCTTCAGTCAAGGCATACACCTCTTTCTATACTTTTTAAATGTTATATCTTAGCTAACTTCATAATGGTTACTATTGAGGTAACGGTAATAATCCGTCAACTTCATAACCAAAACTCTACTAATAACATTGACCAAACTAACCATGCGACGATAATCCATTTCAACTGGGCCAATCACATGCATGAGTGCCATCCCACGATAAGGAATCAGGAATTTATGACTCATAACTGTGACATTTTTAAGCGCTTCTTCAGTTGATTCTGCAACCGAAATCTTGGTCACTTCATCATCGGAGATAGCTGATCGAAGCTCAAGTGCCACATGTTGTGGATTGTCCAAAAATTGATAGGTTTTTAAGTCGGCATAAGTCAATGATGCAACCTTACCTTCGATGAAAATCAATTCCTTAAAAAGTTGTGAAAAGATATAATCAAACAAGTCTAAAACATTATCTGTTATTTTGAAATATTTTTGCACAATCTGAGGAATCTCAGTTCTCAATCGGTAATGGATATCTAAGACAGTGTTTCCCCAAAAACGTTCTTGAACAAGCTTATGAAGAATTTCCAAATCACTAGACAAGAAATTTTTTGGAATAGCAAATTGAACTGTCACAGGCTTAGATTCATCTAGAGTAAGAACCGCTAAAGCGTCGTGATTGGACAGATGAACAATGTCAAATCCAGTCAGACGTTGTCGTGTCGGTTCCACATCTTGAATCACTGCTGTACATCCTGTCATTTCTGCCAGCAGCTTCGCCGCTGCATCCAAGATATCTTCAAGTTTAAAGGCTTCAAAATCAAAGGCCTTGACCACTTGATAAACATCTTGTTCATCAATCGTATCAAGATTCAAAGAATTAGCGACGAAATACTGGAAACCTGCTCGGCTTGGCATACGCCCACTAGAAGTATGAGCTTTTTCAAGATAGCCCATCTTTTCAAGCTTGGCCATGTCATTACGAATGGTCGCTGAACTCGAATCAATTGATTCTTGTAATGCTTTAGAACCAACCGGTTCATGTGTACGAGTGAACATCTCAACTATCAAATTCAAAATAGTGTTTTGCCTTTGCGTAATCACGATGTCACCTCATTTCTATTTATTAGCACTCTAACACATCGACTGCTAACTTATGATTCTATTATACACCTAAACTTGAACATGTCAACCCAAAAAACCAAAAAATTAGCACTCTTTTTATAAGAGTGCTAAAAATACATCTTAAGACCTAGAAAAGCAAAAAAAGAGCACCTCAGAGGCACTCTAATCTTATCAATCATATTTTGACAAATGATAGGTCTCAATAATAGATATGAGGTGTTTGGCATAATCCGGATCACTGCTAAAACCCGCAGCTTGTAGTTTTTCTGCCGCAACTTTATAACTAGTCGTTCCTGCCACCTCTTTATAGGTCGACTCGCCCCATGTTCCTTGGCGAAGTTCTTCTAAATAAGTCATCATAGAACTTGACCAATTCTTAAAAACTGCAAAATCCACCTTTTGGTATTGCCACTTCCCTTTACTGTAGATACTATCCTTTAAACGAATACGTTCTTGACCTGGCTGAGCAGGGAGACTGTAGATGTTGTGATATTTAACAGATAAAAGACTGCTACCATAATTTGACTCATATACAGCTTGACTAAGGAGAATAGACGCAGGTACACCATAGTTTTTAGACATCTTTTGAGCTGTTGGAGCTAAGGTCTCAATAAATTCTTGCTGTGTGTAAGCAACCTTTACCGCACGCGCATTATCAGCTGTAGAGGCATGAAGAATCAAAGGTAAGAGAATACCTAAAGCAAAAACAACAACTAAGGTAATGAAGGCTTTTAGTTTAAAACGTCGTCTCACTTAGCTTTCTCCTTTAATAATGCCAAATATTCCTCCAAAGTAAGATTATGTTCAGTCATATACTCTGCTGACTCTTTACCAACATAGCGGAAATGCCAATCCTCATAACCTACACCCGTTGACGATGTTTTACCATCTGGAAAACGAAGAACAAAGCCATATTTCGGCGCCAATTCTTTGACTTTAGCTACTGTATCTGGATCTGCTTCATTTAAGCTATCCACAGTACTCATATCAACCGCAAGACCTGTCTGGTGTTCACTCGCTCCTGGTGGTTGTGAATAGGTTTGAACCTTTTTCTCCGCCTGAGACTCCGTCAAACTTGGGTCAGCAGCCATTTCCTGCTGAACATAACTGTTATAAAGTTCTGTCTGATAAGCAACACTACGATAACCTGATATCAAGTGATAACTTGGATCAATTTCTTGAGCAGCTGCTAAAAACTGCTTCACATTCTTAGCAATTCTTGCATCTACAGAAACACCATCAACGTCAGCAATCTCAGGGTTAAGTTCTTTAGACTTATTATCACGATTTACCAAAAGCAATTCCCAGTCTTTAGGCGATACATCAGGTAGTCCCTTTGTATCCTTGCTTCGAGTCGCATCGGTGGCTTGTTTACTACTTTTTGTTACTGACGATCCATTGGCTTGTTGGACTGTACGACTGACACCAAATACTGAATAAAGTCCTGCTGCAATCAAAAGCATCGCAATCAAGACACTACTGATAACCAAAAACCAGTTGGTTTGCTTTTTCGCCTGACGGCGACTTGGATAGTTATTTTTTACCATTTTCTTTTTCTATTATCTCTCGCCCAACCTGACGATAGGTCATATCGCCAAGTGCTTCTAATGTAAATTTACCATTTTCATAAGCAACAACAGTAACCGAACCGTTGTCCAATGAAGGATGCTCGACAGAAGGATCAATTAACCAAGCAAAGGTTGCAATGGTCATGCCGTGACTAACGACGATAGCATTACCGCCACCAGACCTCTCAAGATTTTCTGCAATAGCTGTGAACCCCTCTAAAATACGTTTTCTGAGCACTTCCCAAGGCTCTGCCCAACCAGCCGTATCCACATCAAGGATACCTTGTGCAAGCTCAGGATAAGTTACCTCATGCAAATCCTTACCTTGAAAAGCATCTGTTCTCGGTAGCACACCGTAGAAAAGTTCACCGTCATAGCCACCATCTAAACTACCAAAACACCACTCACGAATACGTTTGTCACGTTTATAAGGAATAGTTTCTAAACCCGTCTCACGTAAAATGATATCCATAGTTTGAATCGTTCGACCTGAATCACTAGAATATGCGGCCTTGAAAGGGACACCTGCTGCTTTCAGACCTACTCCCAATTCACGAATACCTTCTTCACCGAACGGGGTCAAAGGGCTATCAGACCAACCTTGTGCACGACCAATGGTGTTAAACATCGTTTTGCCGTGTCTCGCAATATACAACTTAACCTTACTCATAGCACCCCTTCTTTCCGTCATTTTTGAATTCATTATAGCACAAATCCCCTCGACTATCTAGCCAACGAGACCATCAGAAAATGCCTTACCAATTGGCAAAGCATTATCATACACTTAGTTTTTAAAGCTGTGAACAGGAGCTGGGATTTGACCACCACGCGCAATGAAATCAGCCGATGAAGCCTTGTTTACTTTCATTACTGGTGCATAACCAAGAAGACCACCAAGTTCCAACATGTCACCTTCCTTACCATAAGGAATGATACGAACAGCTGTTGTTTTCTGGTTAATGACACCGATAGCCGCTTCATCAGCAATCATGGCCGCGATTGTTGTATCTGGCGTATCAGCAGGAATAGCAATCATGTCTAGACCAACAGAACAGATAGCTGTCATAGCTTCCAATTTTTCAAGGTTGATATGACCAGATTGAACCGCAGCAATCATACCTTCATCTTCAGAAACTGGAATAAAGGCACCTGACAAACCACCAACTTGGTTACATGCCATGATACCGCCTTTTTTAACTTGGTCGTTAAGAAGGGCTAGAGCTGCAGTAGTACCATGCGTACCAACAACTTCAAGACCCATCGCTTCAAGTACACGGGCTACTGAATCACCAACTGCTGGTGTTGGCGCAAGAGACAAATCTACAATACCAAACTCGACACCAAGACGTTCGCTGGCCATTTGACCAACTAACTGACCAACACGTGTGATTTTGAAGGCGGTCTTCTTAACTGTTTCAGCTAGAACATCGAAACTTTCGCCTGGAACTTTCTCAACTGCACGTTGCACAACACCAGGACCTGAAACCCCAACATTGATTACAACATCAGCCTCACCAACACCGTGGAAGGCACCTGCCATAAATGGATTATCTTCAACCGCATTAGCAAAGACCACCAATTTACCTGGGCCCATTGGATCTGCCTCAGAAGCCTCTTTGATGATACGTCCCATGTCACGTACTGCTGTCATGTTAATACCAGTCTTTGTTGAACCAATGTTTACAGATGAGCAGACAAAATCAGTCTCTGCAAGCGCACGTGGAATAGAATTAATAAGAATCTCATCACCTTTTTGATAGCCCTTTTGAACGAGTGCAGAGAAACCACCAATAAAGTTAACGCCGATTTCCTTAGCTGCTCGGTCTAATGCCTTCGCAAAAGGTACATAGTCTGTTGCATCTGTTGCCGCACCGATGATTGAGATCGGAGTAACAGACACACGTTTATTAACAATCGGAATACCAAGTTCAGCTGCAATTTCGTCACCAACAGCTACCAAATTTTTAGCCTTAGATACAATCTTGTTATAGACTTTTTCCGCCGCCTTATCGATATCTGAATCGATACAGTCTAGGAGTGAAATCCCCATGGTAATGGTACGAACATCAAAGTTCTGCTCCTCAATCATGGCAATGGTTTCTGTGACCTGTTTAATATCCATTTTAAGCTACTCCTATCTTACAAGTTGTGCATAGCATCAAAAATTGCTGAGCTTTGGATGTTGATTTTAACATTCAATGACTCACCAAAGGCTTCCAATTCCGCACGTAGGTGTGTAAAATCTTGTTTGTCTTCCGATGATACAACCGCCATCATGGTAAAGAATTCATCAAGAACTGTTTGAGAGATATCATCAATATTCAAGCCAAGTTCTGCCACCTTAGTCGCAACACCCGCAACAATACCTGCTTTGTCCTTACCTACAACTGTAATAATCGCTTTCATGAGAAGCCTCCATCATTTTATTTTGTATAATTTTAGCATATTTTGATTAAAAATGCTATTTTTTATGAAATTTGCATCTTTTTTCTTGAAAAAGACGAATGTTTCCGAGAATTTTAACTAATATCGTTTATGAAAACATCCTCTCTTTGACCCAACTACTTGTGGATAAACTTGTTCACAACCTAAATAATTTCCTTCTTTTAAAACCTTGAAAAATCAAGATTCAACACTATCAACAGACTTTTCCACACCTGTGGATAAGTCTGTGGGTAACTTGTCGATAAACAAAAAATATCGCCAAATTCAGGCGATATCTTAGCTTTATTTCCATTTTAAATTAACATGGGCATTCATTTCTTTATATGCAGTATCTATACGCTCTTTGGTTTCTTCATCAAGTTTATTTCTATATTTACCACCCTTAATGAAATCCTCTAAAATATAAGTTTGGTAAGTATACAAAGGATATCCCTCTGGTGAAGTTGTTCCTTTAGGCGTACGGTTAACCCAAGTCGGATGTGCTTGAGCAGTCTTAATCGTGGTTTGACCATTCTTTTTCTCAAGGGTGACATCCATTAAGACACCCCTCTCTGTCCACTCTGCACTATCCACACCATTCATGGTCTCTATGCGCTGGTTTGAGATGAAATTACCCATTGAGTAAATAATAAGTTTTTGCTGTCCATCCTTTTTAACCACCTCAGAAGGTTCTACCACATGAGGATGACCTCCAAAGATAATATCAGCACCCCAATCAATCATCTTATGATAGAGTTTAACCTGTTCATCTGTAGGTTCCAAACGATATTCAACACCCATCTGAGGCATGATAACCGTGATATCTGCTTCTTTTTCGGCACGCTGAATCTCGGCTTTCATACATTTTTCATCCAAATTCGATAAGTGGTCTGCAACCTCTTTATCCGTCAAGTTCGACTCTAAACCATTGTAACCATAAGCATAGGAAAGTATTGCAACTTTGATGCCATTAACATTCTTGATGAGGAGTGGCGCCTTGTCTCGCACCGGCTTTTCGTAAACACCAATAGGATCAATTCCCACTTTTTTAAAAGCATCAGCAGTTGTAAAAGCTCCCTCTAAACCAGAATCCAAGATATGATTATGGGCCAAATCCATAACATCATAACCAGCATCCTTAATAGCTGCTGTCACTGATTGAGGAGCATTAAACAGAGGATAGCCTGACAAAGGATAATCAGGATTAATCGTTCCCTCGAAATCACCCAAGACCAAATCAGCCTGCTTTAACCACGGCTTCACATAAGTAAAATTCTCCGTGAAATCATAGCTGCCATCCGCCTGCAAGGCACTCATATAGAGAGCGTCATGATAGAGCAAGTCCCCATTAGCCATGATACGTGCTGTCTGTACCTGGTTCGAGGCATTCTTTTGCTGTTCGTTCTTACTATGAACAATTAAAATCTCAAGAAAAAGCAAACCTAAGACGAGAGCAATCAACCCCATCAAAATCTTATTAGTCATCGCATTATCACGCTTTTTAGCTTGGCTCTGTTTCATAACACTCTCCTTTTTCATACTACTAGTGTACCAAAAAAACTGATCCATTAATGATAAAAAAGATTAACAAACAGTTACATCTCACCCTTATAACAACTTTAAAAATACAGTAGCTCTGTTCAAATAAAATAAAAACCCTACTTCACGAGAAGTAGAGTTCTGTTAATGATTATCGTGTTGGTGTGTATTCCAAATCTTTTCCATGTTTAGCTACAAAGTCAGACATCTCAGAGTCTGGAATTTGACGCAAGTAGAGATTGGCACGAATCGTTGGATCTTCCTCACGACAAGTCGAAAGAACGAGGTATTTATCTGAAGCACTAACCTTCAAATCCTTGTTTTTAACATCAGCCGTATCATAGATAATATCTAATTGTTCCTTAAAATCCTTATCATCTTTGAATGATGTACGGTAGAAAGCTGTATCCTCAGGAACAATAACCATCGCAAAAGCTTCATAATAATACTTTCTTTGAGGGGTTTCTACAACAACATACTTGTGTTTGTCAAAAAACGACTGATCACTGTAGTAGTTAACATCATTAAACATACGATGGTCTTCTACCTGACTTCCTCTAGCGTGACCAAAAAGCCAAGTCAAACGGTCACTAAAATCTTTCTTATTGTCTGTATCCATGAATACAGTACCAAACAGAGGCTTATTACCTCCTTCGAAAGTTTTATCTAGATATGTAGAATTATCTTTAGTTTGTACAACAGGCTCATCTAATTGAGTGCCTGGTGCATAGATATAAGCAATCGTATCTGAATTAGTTGCAGAAAGACCATCAAACTTCGACTTGAGATACTTCTTTTCATCATCGGTAGGTTTATAATCACTGACTTGAGTAACCTTATTCCCAAGTGAATGAGCATTGTTTCCTGTAAAAAGTTTGACTCCACCAATAATCACTAATCCTAATAAAAGAATGGATGCCAAAATACTTAAGGATTTTTTATTTAAGATCTTCGTGCTACTATTGCGTTTACTCATAAATCTCTACTCTCTCTTCATTTTATTATTAATAATAAAATATCACTGAAGCCTAACTTCAGTGATATTCTTGGTAATAACTAGTAATCACTAATTATTTTACTGCCGCAGTATTTGGAAGAGCTTTTGCTTCTGCTTTAGAACCTGATTTGTTTTCTTTAACTGCTTTAGATTTTTCTTCTGCTTTTTTAGCTTTTTCTGCTGAAGTTTGAGCTTTTTTCACATCTTCTTGTGATGGAGCAGTTTTATCTTCTGCTTGAGCTCCATGTTCCGCTTCATAACGAGCGTTCTTTTGTTCTGGAGTTTCATTCAAAATGTAGTAATTACCTTCTTTTTTAGAAGCAGTATTCCATTTCTTTTGAAGTTCTTCAGTGTAACGGTTACGAACGTTGTTACGAGCAGTATTCAAAGCTGATTCATAAGCTTCTTTCTTTTCAGTGTAAAGGTGTGATCCGCCTTCAACCGCATCAAATTCAGATTTAGCTGCAACTACTGCTGGATCTTGAGCTGCTTCAGCATCAATATCTTCTTGATGCCCTGCCAAGTATTCATTTACTTTACGAGCATTTTCAAATTCTGTTTGAGCGTTGTAGGCATCATTCACACCACCACCTGTTGTTGGTTGGTCATATGCTCCTGGAGTGTTAGCTCCACCATTGATATCCGCAACTGCTGGCGCTGCAGCCGCAAAAAGCGCAAGAACTGCTGCTGAAGTAAGCAATACTTTTTTCATAATTAATTCTCCTCTATAAACAACTTATTTTTTTATCAGGTATTCCCGATACCCATTGATTATAACACTATTTAGAGATATGTCAACATTTTTTAAAAAATTTTTTTGAATTTTAATATATCCTACAATTCGCACAAATAATGGGTTTTTAGAACATACTAACCAATAGTTATGATTAACTATTTTTAATTTTAGTGTTATTTTGAGCATTTTGTTATGGCTTACCTTAAGTTAAAATACAAAAGAACATCCATATATAAAAGCATAATTTGTAAAATATACATTCTTTATTATGATAACTTTTATTTCAAAACCTCAAATAATCTTTGTTGAAGATAAAAAACTCTTGATTTCAATAAATTTGAAGTGCAGAACAATATCATCCTCCAAATGAATGTATTCATTCACTTTTATCATTTTTGTATGATAACTACATAATATGCAAGACCTCACAATTGAATAGATTAGAGAAATATTAGCATTTTTGAGAGTATTTCCACCTAAAAAGTTCTATTATTGGGTTAAAATTCTTGAAAAATAAACTATTATCTTATTTTTTTGAAAGCGTTTCAACTAAAATGTTATTATGAAAAACTCCTTTGAAAATACTCCCTTTTACCACTACCTCGCCATAGAATAACAAGTTTCCAAAAACTGATACACAAATCAATTGGATTGTTTTACTTCTCTTATTTCAGACGAAATAGTTCTTCCACTTGTTTATTAAAGACTTGCGCTATTTTTAAAGCCATTTCCAACGAAGGGTTGTAGCGGTTATTTTCCAAGTGAACAATCGTTTCTCTCCGTATTCCTACTTGATCTGCTAAATCTTGTTGAGTCATACCATAAGCTTCCCTTACTTCTTTCAAGTTAGTCTTTATTTTACTTTCTTTCGCCATATTTCATCCCCTTTTTTCAGTGATAAAGTAAGTAATGGCAAATAATAAGAGTAAAAAAGCCACCAAAATATAAAGAAATCCAACATTCAAAATGAAAACTTTACAGACGGCTATCAAGGTTGCAATTCCTAATAATATAAAGATTGCTATTGTAAACAAAATGGAAGAGGACTTTGCAATATTTCTATAAAATCGTTCATCGGGTTCTTCATTAATTCTCTTGAATAAGAAGTAAAACATTAATAACAATTGAACGCTTAAGCCAATTCCTAACATTATATTCTTAATCAAAGAACCAGGAGTTAGAAGCCAAACTCCAATAGTATAGATTGAGGTCGAGAGAAGTACGAGCACTGTATATAATTTTGCAGTAATCCCAAACCTGTTTTTCTCTTTCTTTTGATAGGTTGATTTTGAGAGGACCGATAGCATCGTACAAAACAAATACGTAGGAAGCCAAGCCGTCGCCATAATAGCACCTTTCGCTAGAATCGGCAGGTGATTCCCCAGCAATAAAACTAAACATACAACAATAAGCACGCTAGCGATATAAAGAATTATCTTTAAGTTCTTCGACATTTTCATTTTAGTCACCTCTTTTTAATATGTTATAAATACATCACATCTTATCTGTTATAAATATATCACATTGTTATAAGAATTTCAAGATGAAGACAAAACTCTAGTAAGATTTTGAACACTTTTCAGAAATCTATACAAAAAACACCTTGCAAACTGCAAAGTGTTTTCGTTTGTATTCTGCTTTCCAGCAACGAATTAACGTTTTGAGAACTGGCTAGCTTTACGAGCTTTCTTAAGACCTGGTTTGGAAAGTATGGATTTCAGTTGGACTAAAAACAGCGTAATATCAAGGATTTTCTGAACAATATCTACTTTTTAATTTCATAAAATCTGAATCAATATTTTTAAAATAGGGGAATAGTTTAGGTCTCTAAGCATTAAAATAATACACCTAACTTTGGTCACCGTTTTTTAGTTATTCACTCTTTTTTCGGATAGTGTTTTTAAAGTTATGATGTAAAATGCCGCAATTAAAACACTATACATCATAATCGGAGGATAGAGAATTAAGGATAGAATCAATCCCACTCCTTTAATTATTAAGTCAGGTATCAATAACTTCCTATATTGTGCGGTAGCTTCAAGTATTTCTTTCTGATCTATATTGGGTTTATCAATTACTTTATGTAAAAACCAGTTTGCTACCGTTGAAACAATAACGATCAGTCCATAAAAGAGCTGTGCCGTATGATTCATGAAATGACTACTAACTATTCCAGTAGCATAGGGCATAAATGAAACAAAAAATAAAAGATACAAATTCTTTCAAATTCCTCCCTTTTCAACTTGGCTAACTTGACCTGCATTACCTAGGTCGCTTTGCTTTAAATTATACTTTTTTCTTAAACATTTGATACGAGTAGGTATTTCTTGTGAGTAATTTTCATCAAAAAATTTCATATATAATCTCCCTATAATCATGAAAAAGTAGTAAAAATAGTTGTTATCCTAGTTGATTAAAAAAATCTCTGATTTCCTCATCTTTTATAAAATAATATATAATTTTCCCCTCTCTTCTAGTGTCCAAGATGTTTTGATTGGCTAGTTTACGAAGATGGTGGGAGGCAGATGCCATACTGAGATTTAATAAACAGGCTATATCGCAGACACAGAGTTCTTCGACGGCAAGGAGATAAAAGATGATATTTATCTGTTTATTATCGGTAAATTTTGATAAAATGCGAAGTGATTTTTGGACTTTTTCCTTTTCAAGGTAGTTCGTTGCGGTTGTAACATTTTGTTGATTTATAACATCCACTTGACAGATACTATCTTTTTTCATAATTTTTTCTCCTAGCCTAACACAGCCCATAGCATGTCAAAGCTGTTGTTTTCAATCAGGATATACATCCCCAATCCTAAATAGACAACGGCAATAAACCATCTGCTATATTTTTCCAAAGTTTCTCCAACAGAAGGGACTTGTGCTAATTTTTGGGCAGAAAAAACCAAGAAATAAATCATGACTAGAAAAGTAAGTAAAGTCACTATCAAATTCGCTAAATTTAAGGTGGTAAAATATGGGACAAAGACACCAATATTGTCAGCGCCACAACTTGCAAAAGTAATCATAGCGACTAGAAAAATCAAGTTTTTATTGTCTTTTCGCAAACCATCTTTTGCAATAGCTTCTCCATCAGAATCTCCTAAAAGCAAAACTTTGAGGCCTAGGAAAATTGGAATCAAACCGAGTAAACCTAAAATCTCTTTACTAGGAATATAATTTAAGACAAATGCAAAAAGCAAACTTAGGAATATTAGACTAACAGAGCCTAGAAATTGTCCTAAATAGATGTTAATGATGTCCTTTCTGCTTTTTCTTTTGGCAAAAAATAACATTAGGATAATAAGTAAGTCTACGGCTGTCCCAGAATACAGGATTATTGAAGTAATAACATTTTGAATCATAAAATACCTCATTCAAATATATTTTTGAACGTATTCTAACATTAAGCTTTGTAGATGTCAACTTAAAATCCACCAATTAATAATTGCATGTCAATATTTGTATTGTGAAACTAGTTTCAGAAATATATAGTCTTAAAGTATGTCCACTGCCAATGGTTTTTTCAATATTTAAGAGGAGATTTATAATGGTTCATTTCTATAAATTTATAAACGAGTTATATATTTTGTTTAACCAATTATTAACTATTTTTATCAATAATCACTTCATTCTTTACTAACGGTTCCACGTCTTAATGGAAGATAGGTTCCGTCAAGGAATAAAACAGAGTAATTGGCTTCTAAGCTTCTCTCATGAAAAGCAGCGACATTCTCCTGAGTTGCTTTTGAGATATTAGAAATTGTTGCAGGACTATAGTGATGACCATACATTCGCTCAATGATATCACTAATTTCTCGAGTAGTTACGCCGGTTTGATAGAGTTTGATAACCATCTCTTCCAAGTGGTCATCTCGACGTCCATAAGCGGGAAGCAAAGCTGGACTAAAGTTCCCATTACGATCTCTAGGAATACTCAACTGAACAGTCCCATATTTGGTTTCGAATTTCCGTGCATAGCTTCCGTTACGACTATTCCCAGAATTATAGCCTAATTTATCGTAAGGTTCATACCCTAAAAAGGCTGATAACTCTGCTTGAAGCAGATCATTCATAGCTGTTTCAAGAGAAGTACGGAAAAATTCATCAATATCTTGCTTTTGGGCTAGGAAGTTAAGTAGTTCTGTGGTAAACTGAGTCATAGGAATAAATCTCTTTCTAGTAATGTTTCGCAACTCTACTATAACGGATTTATTCCTTTTTGTGTTTACACAACTTATTTTACACTACCGCTTTTAAATTTATATTACTTTGTAAATAATAATTTAATATTACTTTTTATATGCAATCATTACACCAACTGGTGCAAGACCTCCATTTACCAATTTCATTTCAGCTACTGAAAATCCATATTCATGGATAAATTCTTCAAATTGCTTTTTATCCCATTCTTTATACATCTTAAACCCTACAATAGACATCAGCCGTTTTTTGAATTTACTTTGTTTTTCCTCTTTCCATAAAAAAGTGGGAGCAAACAAAGTACCATTAGGTTTTAATACCCTATATATTTCTTTCATTGCCTTGTCAGGCTCGGGCATAATATGAAGTGCATTAGCTATTACTACACAATCAAATTTCTCATCTGTATAAATCAATGAAGTAGCATCAGCTATTTCAAAGACAAGGTTCTCGTATTCTCCATGTTTTCTTGCTTCAAAAATCATTTGTTTAGAAAAATCAGTTGCAATCCAACTTTTCGTATATTTTGAAAGGTTAAAGGATAATTGACCTGAACCACAAGCAAGTTCAAGTACATTCATATCCTTACTCAAATAGGGGTTTATGTATCCGCAAACTTTATCATAAACACCTTTATCCTTCTTCATAAAAGGAGCATACAACTTGGCGAATTTATCCCAAAATTTTTTGTTACTCTTATCACTCACCAGCAAAACTCCTCCCAACAACAAATTTTAAACTCTCTCCGCTTTTAGCATTTCACATTATTCCTTAAAGATGAAAGCTAATTGCAAGTTAGTCTAAATTAACTAATAATATTTTACCGTTTTTAAGTCATTTTTTCTATGCCCGCTTTTCATAGCACTTGACAGTTGCCTATAAAGTTAAAGTAAACATCGACTTGTTATTTTCTATTGTAATTTCCTCTCTATTTCTGATTCTATTTTATCAAAAGTAATCTGAACAGTTTATAAATGTTTTTACTTGGAAAAATCAATAATGATATAATAGAAGAAAACGGAGGTCAACTATGCAAAAAGAAGCTACTATTTCAGACAATCAGCTTTATCGCTATAAACTATCTCGTACCTGGGACTCAACAAAACCTACGATTCTTTTTATTGGTTTGAATCCTTCAATTGCCGATGAAACTATAGATGATCCGACAATCACACGATGTATAAATTATGCAAAAGCTTGGGGATATGGAACCTTACTTATGACTAACTTATTTGCTTTTAGAAGCACTTACCCAAAGGATATATATTTAGTTGATGATCCTATAGGAAACGAAAATGATAATTATATTTTAGAATGTGTAGCACAATCTGATTTAGTAGTTGCCTGCTGGGGAAATAATGGTATGTATATGAATAGGGAAAATATCATTAAGGAACTTGTACCCAATTTATATTGTCTTAAAAGAAATAAAAATGGAACCCCACATCATCCTCTAAGACTTCCTAGAAATATTCGACCAATACCATTCAATTTCTAAATATAACTTTCCGAAAAATAACTATTTTCCCGAAAGTTTATTATTTGCTGTTATAATAGAAATGCAAAACTTGTTCCAAGAATTTTTTTTAGACTTGTTATCATCATAAATACTGATTTTAAGGGATTTGACTACTAGTAAACTTAACAACTTTTATATATTTTATACTATATAGGACAGTGATAGCATAATTGAAGAGTGAACAAAAAGAGGTATAAAAATACCTCTTTTTTGCATAACTATTGCTCTCAATCACAGATTGATTCGCAGATACTAACTAATTATTTTAGTACAAAAAAACAAGATCCGAAAAGGACCTTGCTTTTACAGGCTAATTAAGCTTTGTTTGCTGAACATAGTTGATTTATTCGCCATACTTCCCATTACACCGTAAAACACTATATTTAAGATTTCAAACAACCATATTAATAGGAAGAGAACTTCATTATTCCTCTTAATTCCATAAAAAGTGTGGCTAATTTGAGGCAAAATATTAAATTGAATTTGCCACAATTACTTGTTTTAAATCAAGAGATAATAAACAATCTTATTTTTTTACTACTAGACTGTCTATAGATATTAGCTTTTCGTCTCTTACCAAAGTTAACAAAAAAATAGGAAACCATTGAAAACAATTACATAATAGCTCAAGAGGTTGGTTTCCTAAAATTTTTCTCATAATAATAGTGGAAAATGATATAGTAACTTCAAAATTCTACTATCTCACATTTTATAATAAGACATCAGATCAAGATACTATTTATCAAACATTTTAGTTGTCAAAAAATCAGATAGAATATAAATTAAAAAAATTACTGGTAATAATATTCCTCCGTGCACAATTAGATACAGTATCAAAAAATATACAATTAAGAAGCGGATAAAGAAGTAAGCATTACAGAAAAACTTTCTAAATTTTTTACCCTCCCTCTCATAGGTATCTATTTTTCTATAATATTTGCCTAATATTGGAATACTGTAAGATTTCTGTGATATTGTTTTCATTTTAGTATTCCTTATTGCACAAAGGTATATAAATTCAACATCTACATCTGGACAATAAGTAGTAAAAATTTCTATATTTCTACTATCATCCATCAATTTAATTCGAACTCTGTATACTTTTCCTTGAAAGTAAATATCTAGGAGTTTTCCAGAATATTCGAAGCCCTTAGTATAATCAACACATCTATTATCTATTTCTATTTTAATCAAGTTATCTTCTTTAAAACTAATTGTATTTTTACGCTTATTTAAATTGAAATCGGACAAAAAATCTAATATCTTTCTTGATTGTTGTAAATTATGAAAATTGAATTTTACTTCACTTCTAGGATAATCAATATAATCTTTTAAAATAGTTTTCTTCCAAGATTCTTTTACATTTCTATTTAGATTATCACCAAAAATAGTTTTAAAAAATAAAAACACTATAAGCAAAGTTGGAATCGCAATACCCCAAAATCCTAAATGACTACCTTGTTCTATAGCTTGATTTACAAGATTTCCATGATTATTTTTTTTTGTAGCTACAACATTCTCTAGAACTTTTTTCATTGATTCCATGTTATTAATACCAATAAATGAAGTCAATGCAGTAATAACTGGTAAAAACCAATATTGGCCTGACTTTTTATCTAAATAATTAATATAATTCTTTACTTCATCATCAGATATATTAGCTTTTTTAAATTCATAGGACATTGTGCTATACAGTTTATCTAATAATAAATATTGGCCTGAACTATTTATCTCTTTAAAACACACATCATAAAATCTATTATAAATAGTATCTATAATTAAAAAAGTAGGTCTCTTAATATGTGTTCGAAAATATCTCATTACTCCATAAATTAAAAATAAAATAACAGTAATAAGAGTAAGTATAACATTTAAATCAGTAGACTCCATACATTCTCCCCTTTTCTATATTTACAACAACTCAATAACTTCCGAACTACCAAACAATAAATTACGTTGTCTAGTCTTTATACGCCAAGCATTTCCATGATTTTTCCCAACATAGTTACCTTCTCTAGATATATAACCACGCCAGTCATAGGTTATTACTCCCAATTTAATCAATGAAATAAAGGTCATAAATTGAGGAGATCTGGTTAGTTCTACTTCGGTATATCTAAATTCAGCAATATCCTCATTCATTCTACTTTCTGCCTTCACCCAAAGTGTTGCAGGATGCTTTTGATGAAGTTCTTTCTCCAAATCATCAAAATACCAATAGGCAACTTTGTATGATGATGCACCATCACTTTTTCGAATCTCTACAGTTCTATCATTTTCGTTTACCTCCAAGTAAAAGCCTTGGTTATTTTGTGGTGCACTCTCTGACCCAATAGTGATATAGAGACTGTTCATTCCTGGATGCTTATCAGACTCGTATCCGTATAGTCTTGCAAATGCTGATACACGATTCCTATCTTTAGGCTCAAATTCAGCAACCGGTGTCCCATCAAATTTAGGACGTAATGTAAACAAGGTATCAAGTGTCTTCGATGTTTTTGATTTTAGTTCAATTAAATCTTCAAAATCAGCTTTTTGACTGTTATTGGTTATGATACCTAGCAAATTCTCGAGTGTATCTCCAGCATCTTTCGGAGATATTTTACCCTTACCTTTTGAATTAGGATGATACCCTAAAGATGCTATCATTTTTACTTTAGGAATTAAACGGGAAAGTGCCTCTTTAATCCTATCTTCACCAAAGATTTTCGTTAAAACTTCATCACTTAACATTCCTCTGGAAACATTGACAACTAGCACTCTTTCATTGGTCGGATTCACTGTTATATAAATCAAATCACCTACTAAAAAGTTTTTCTTGAAACAACTCCCGTATATCCAAAATCTCTCATCTCCACGTGTCTTCGCCTTGTAGCAGGACATTGTGGTATTAAACTTATTATCACCAACATATAACTCCGAAGGTAGTTTCTTTTTTTCTCCATTTTTAAGTTGTGAGAAAGTCATCACTCCATATTTATCTAAGATATCTTGAACGAACACATTTGCATCAATAATACTTTTTTCTAACATTGTAGGAGTAAGTCGAATAATTGTATATTCCTTTTCATTGTAATTGTGAATACGTTCAATATATTCAAGTTCATCTTTATAAGGTTCAAAGAGCATATTAATACCTATCTAAACATCTCTGATTCTGAAATCTCTAGTCCTTTCGCAATTTTTAATAGAGTCTCTATCTGAGGATTTTTGGTTTTGAAATTCAATAAATCACTTATTGTTGATTCACTCAAACCACTTACTGTTTTTAAATAGTAGTGCGTATAATTGTCAATTTCTATGCGTACCCTATTCACAAAATTTTTCAAATAATATTCTTGTCCTACATCATTATCAAAGCCAGTATAAACGAGCCCCTGAGCAGTATAAGTCCCTACGCCCCTTTCAAATATTGACGGAAAATCAACGTCTAATGCCTTACAAACTTTAACAACGATATCCAATCGACTTTTACTATTATTGTTATAAGAAAGTAATTTCTGAATTGAATTCTTTGAATATCCTGTGATTTGAGCTAAATCATTATAGGTAAATCCTTTATTAATTCTGATACGATTAAGATTTTCAACAGCTATTTTCAATTTTATACCTCAGGTAATTTGTTCTATTATTTTACTTTTAATCAGCCTCAACACATTCGATTAAGTTGTCTTTTTAAGTGGTTTTTCTTGTATTAAGTTGCATACTCTGTCTGATTCATTTTAAATAAATAATCAAATTTCACTTAATATTTTAATTGTCCATATTTTTACGAATATATAAGTATAGAATATCCTAGTAGTCCACCCTGGACTAAAAAAATGATTTTTGATATAATGTTAAAAAGAAAGTGAGAAGTTAATAATGCCATATGCAATAGATTTGTTCTGCGGTGCTGGAGGTTTTAGCGAAGGCATCTTACAGGCCGGATTTGACATCCTTTTTTCTAGTGATAAAAGTCCGATGGTTCAAGAAACCTATGTAAATAGACACAAACAACTGGGCCTCCTAGAAGGAATTGATACACACTTTGAACTAGCTGATATACAGGAGTTAACATCTGAACGTATTTTTGATGTAATCAATAACTTACGCTTTGGAAACATCTTTGAACCTGGTGATATTGATGTTATTTTTGGTGGGCCTCCATGCCAAGGATTTAGTCGTCTTGGAAAGCGAGACGCAAGCGATCCTAGAAATATACTCTTTCATGAATATTTGAGAATTATTCGTGATGTTCATCCAAGATATGTCGTAATGGAGAATGTAACCGGTATTCTGGATATGTTGATGTTAGATTTTCCTAGTGTAGTTAGAGACACGTCTTATATCGGGCAAAAACTAGTTAAAGAAATTTTAAAAGAAGAACTACAAGATCTTGGGTATAATTTACTTGATGTTCAAATATTAAACTCAGCTGATTTTGGCGTTCCTCAACAACGGAACCGGGTGGTATTTTTAGCATACAGAAATGATGTTCAACCACTTGAATACCCTGAAGGGAATGAACTCCCTGAAGTAACTGTAAGACAAGCTTTAGAGGGATTATATAATAATGAGTTGCCTTTATCTGAGTTTGCCCAACATAGAATTGATGGAGAAACTCCCACAATCATAGGTGCGCCTATTCCAAGAGAGCGCATTACAAATATGGAAGAGTCTAGACACGATGTACTTGTTTCTCAACGATTCTCTCTATACCACCCTGGAGAAAATACTCGTGCAGTTATTAATAGACTTAAGAATGAAGGAATCAATCTTCGTGATACTCGTCCAGAATTATTTAACGAAAGCTTATTTCAAGTTAACCTAGCTATTAATACAGAAGTCATACACGATACACTTATAGCTCTAAATCTATTTGAAGAAAAATTCAATTCCAAGCGATGGTTACATTTCACTAATCGTCAATTAGCTATTCTATATAGCTTAATAGATAACGAAAAAGAATTCAATATTGTCTTAAAATCTCTTGCCGGAAGATTAAATACTAGTATAGACAAAGCAACAATTTTTTGGGAAACAGTTCATCCATTATTAAATACAGAATATGATGCAGATACCTTCCATCATTTACTTATAAATGGGGAAATCACTGATAGAATTGGAGAAGCAATTTTAACAAAAAAATCTATTCGAACTAGACTCAATCCTGATTCTGTATCACCTACTATTGTCACTCTCCCCGATGATTTTATCCACCCTTATTTTGATAGGGTACTTACAGTACGAGAAATGGCACGGATACAATCTTTTGATGATAGTTTTGAATTTCTCGGAAAAAGGACTACCGGTGGAGAGAAGCGTTCTCAAGAAACCCCACAATTTACTCAAGTTGGGAATGCAGTTCCCCCCTTATTAGCTAGAGCGATAGCATTTAAAGTTAGAGAAGCAATAGATGCAAACTAGTCACATAATGATACGAAAAAGATAGGCTCTCTTAACATAGAGACCCTATCTTTTTCGCATTATATTAGACAGTGAAAGTACATAAATAAAACACCCTGTACTTTTAAAATACAATCATTATAACAACCAATTAGTATCTATTATTACGTTTAATATTCTTCGTAAAATAATATATAATGGAGTACATCTAACATTAGATGAAATAAATTCTTGAAAGGTATATAGATGAACCAATCCGACTCAACCTCACTTTTTATAAGTAATTCGAGCATCAATAACGAAAACAGCATGCAACAACTTTTAATATTAGGTAATGGGTTTGATTTAGCATGTGGTCTAAACTCAACTTATAAAGCTTTTTTTGATTATATTTTTAAACAGAAGGAGCAAAACAATTATTGGTACGATATATTTAAGACTTTATCAAGTGATAATAGTTCAATTACAAATAACTGGAATGATATTGAAACAAGGATTCTTTTAGAGCTTCAAAACATAGAATTTCTCTATGAGAGTGGCATTTTTAAAGTCGGATATTATTCAAGTACAGATAATAAAATAAGCATTAAAATAGAAAATTATTTGTCAAATCATCCAGAGTATTATTATTTAAACTTACATTCTGTTATTCTAACGGCTAAAACACTTATAAGAAGTTTTATAAAATTTCCCACTGTCAATCAAGCTCAAAATCGGTTGAAATATGATTTACTGAATGTAGAGTCTGACTTCTGCTCATTTTTGAAACATCAAATTGATGAGGCTGGAATTGAAAAAGACACTCCATTTCAATCCTACACGAACCAACTTAGTAAGTATTCTGAATATTATAAGAAATCAATACTCTTAGTTTCATATATTATTAGACACTACAGTGGAGTAGAAGGAAGCCTTGAAAAGTTATATGATATTATCGATTCCATTCCAACTCTATCCTCTTTTGAAGAACTAAAAAAGAGGATAGGTAATTTACAATATGTTCAATCTGAAAATAAGTACATACAAGACCTACCGATGCGAAGCTCTATACTATCATTTAACTATACAAATCCTTTTGATAACGCTAGCATTAGAAACATACATGGTGATTTAGAATCGGGAAATATTGTTTTTGGAATAGACTATGATAAATTAATTGGTAATTTCAATCACCCACCTACAATTTTTTCTAAATCATATAGAATTCTCAAAAATGGAAATCTATCAGGTTTAGAAATCTCGTCTAACCTTGATTTTATCAAGTTCTACGGTCACGGATTAGGAAAGGCAGACTATTCATATTTCCAAGCTATTTTTGACACTGTTGATTTGTATCATAGTAATGTGACCTTGATTTTCTACTGGTCGGCTTACAACAAAGATGAGGAAAAACAGATATATAATGATAATGTAATGAAAGTTGTCAACCTAATTGAAGAATATGGAAAAACATTTACCAATCAAGATCATGGAAGAAATTTACTAACTAAGCTACAACTTGAAAATAGATTAATATTAGAAAAGATTGATTTAGATCTTCTAGAGCCAAAAAAGCAGATAATAAATGATGGTTCATAAAATAACACCTACTCAATAAATATTTACACACATTACTTTAACTACAACAAACTTCTTAAGATTAGCAACTAACTGAATGACAAGTCAATTAAATCGATGAAAGCCCCTTTGTCACTCCTAATAGTATACTTAATGTAACTAATCAAAATAAGCTTACTACAAAAATAGCAAGCTTTGGCCCAAAAATACGAATAGAATTAAGGAGAATAGATTATGTATAATTTAGAAGAACAATATGAAAATCTGTATGACTTTGTGAGAAATCTTGAAATTCTACTACAAAAAAACCTTTTCAACAATCAATTTAATAACGACCTTCGGAATTTTGGAAATGATATTATTTCACTCTGCAAATCAAAACGATTCAATATCACATCAAATGATTTATTATCATTAGACTCTTTCAATGAACTTTTTACGAAAACAAATGTTTCATCAAAAGCATACCTTGTATCTCAAGTAGAAAATTTCTATACAGAAGTTATCGAACCGACAAAGGATGAATATTATCACAATTAGGTGATTGAAGAATCCTTTTAGAATCCATCCTATTGTTTTAAAGTGATCGGAGACTATCTATATTATTTGCCTAAAAAATCTGTTTGATTCAACATTTTAACCAAATAACTTCCCTTAATCCAGTAAAACTGAGGATACATTTTTAAACCGTTAATCTCAAAAGTTTTTTCGGTTGAATCTTTCCCTGACCCTCTTAAGAAAACGTCACATTCCCTTGCCTTGGGAAAATTAGGTGCCTCCTCTATAAGTCCTTTTTTATTAAGTATGGGCTGTCCTTTTTTATCTTTTTTGATAACCAACTCTAGCTTTTTATCTAAAATTAATGAACGTGTCCTATCCCAAACTAACCGAACAGTATCTTCAATAAATTTATCTTCAAAGCTAATCAACTTAAAACCTTTAAAAACATTGCTTTCATACTTATCTGGATTTACTTCCTCAAATATACTAAACAAAAATTTTTGTTCCGAGAAAAAGCTATATAATGTGCTATCCTCAAATTGAACTGTGGTATCAGTTATCTCTGAAAAATCTACCATCAACAACTTTGTATCCTCTGTTCTACCACCCGTCCTAGTTTGAACGATTGTCTTGAACTTAATTCCGAACTTGTTAAATAATGCAATATTCTCAATTTTTTTGGCTCCCTTGCTAAACATCTTAGCCACAACTATTGATGATATGCTCTTTGAAACTTTACCATTTTTTGCGAGTTCTATTGGCACATTCAATTCATTAGCAATTTCTTTTATACTTTTACCTATAAATTGTTTACCTAACTTCTCTAGAATATCTTTTAGCCCCTCTATACTAGTAAATTCTTTATCTGGGTAAAGTGGTTTAAAATCTTTCCCAAAATGTTGTTGAACAATTGTAGAGACATAACTCCTAGTTAGTCTAAATCTTGGAGGATGAGGATACTTAGGTGCTGTATCCATATATGACATTTCTGTTCTCAGTTTTGAAATTTTAGGGAATTCAATACTTTTATCAAGTGCATTTTTTTCAACATTACGAACAAAGTCTCTTACTATTTTCCAATCGTTTTCCAAAACCTTTTTATCTTCTTCGCTAAAAATCAGGAATTGATAGCCTTGAATTGGAAAATTACTATATTCAGAGGCTTTCACTGTTTTATCAGAATCATAAAGATAATAAACAAGTAGAAGTTCCTCTAATTTATGCCATAAAGTTGATTCATAAAAATTATCTTGACTTCCAATTTTATCAACAGAAACTGCGGTTATACTCATTGGCTCTTTCGCCTCTAAAGCATGTTTGCTTTTACTTTTAGGAGAAGATTTTTTTAACCCTGTTGTTTTAAGCTCTACAGGTCTCCCATCAATTAATAAGTCTGCTTCTTGCTTGGTATCCGCTTGGTAACCAAAGACAGATTGTTCAATAACATCCCCTGCAATTCCTGTAATTTTGGGTTTTTCTTTAGTCTTATCAAACACATTGTTTTTGTCTACCTGACCTAAAGTTTTACCAACCACCTGATCTAAAATACGGACTACTTCTTCCTCTGTAAATATGTGATTCGCCATATGAAAACCTCTTATACTTTTTGTGCTATCACCATTATACCAAAAGCAATGTTTAACCCTTGATCAATACAAAAAGTTATTGTATAATTAAAAAATGAATACACAGGAGAAACACATGAATGTTTTAGAATTATTCGCTGGCGTTGGCGGTTTCCGAATTGGATTAGAAAACGCTGATAAAAATCTTTTCAAAACTAAATGGAGTAATCAGTGGGAACCTTCGCGCAAATCCCAAGACGCTTTTGAAGTCTATGATTACCACTTCCCTAATAGTGAAAATATCAATATCAGCATCTCAGATATCCCTGACGAAAAATTTGCAGAGATGGATGCTGATATGATTGTCGGTGGTTTTCCTTGTCAAGACTATTCCGTAGCACGTAGTAAAAAAAATGAACAAGGTATTGAAGGTAAGAAAGGGGTGCTCTTTTGGGAGATTATCCGAGCAACTCGTATCATTAAACCTAAATATTTAATTCTAGAAAATGTTGACCGATTACTAAAAGCTCCTTCTAAACAGCGAGGTAGAGATTTTGCAATTATGCTTACTGCGTTCAATAATTTAGGTTATTCAGTTGAATGGCGTGTTATTAATGCAGCTGACTATGGAAGAAGTCAAAGAAGACGGCGAGTTTTCTTTTTCGTCTTTAGAAACGACACAAAATATGCAAAATCATTAGATAGCAAATATGAAAATGAGGATATAGTTTTTGAAGAACATAAGTATGATGACTATCTTTTTCAAACTGGATTATTTGCAACTCAATTTCCAGTAAAACAAACACCTGTTAAAAATCGCCAAGTTTTCTACGAACTAGAGGATGATATTGTTGCTGTTTCCGATAACTTTACAGGAACAGTTTGGAATACTGGAGTTATGCGTCATGGGAGATATTACTCTATTGAAACAGCAGCCAACTTCGATGGTAACCCTATTACTCTAGGAGAAATTCTCCAAGATGAAACTGAGGTCCCTGATAAATACTTTTTAACGGATAAGGCTAAGCTAGAAAAATTTCAGTATCTTAGAGGGCCGAAGAAACTAGAAAGAACCTCAGCTGATGGACATACATATATTTACTCGGAGGGGGGAATGTCACCATATGATGATTTGAACCTTCCAGGGCGGACTATGTTGACATCTGAAGGAACTGTCAATCGCTCTACACATTTTCTATTTGTAAATAATAAGTACCGCCTTCTCACTCCTATAGAAGCTGAGCGCCTTCAGGATTTCCCAGACGATTGGACAGCGTATAAAAAGCTAGAAGATGGAACAGTTGTTGAAGTTTCAAATAAAATGAGAATGTTTTTTATGGGAAATGCATTGGTCACTGAGATTGTTAGAAAAATTGGTGATTTTATCAAAACTATAGACTAAAAACAAAAGTACGGACTCTTCCGTACTTTTTATTTTCCTTCTAAGCTTAACGAATGGTGGCTATACTCAAATAGCCTTATGTTTTTCATTTCTTTTATTTGCTTTACTCTAAAAACAAAATAATGATTTCTTCCATCTTTAGCATTTTCTTGATTTAATCTGAAGTAGTTAGTGTGACATAATGCCATCGTGCGAAGAATATCATCAGTCAAAAATGTTAGTGGAACGCTCATATTAGAATACCTTTGGAAATCCTCCTCAAAATGTGAGTAGCTTTCAGAAAAGTAATCTATTTGTAAATCACCTGCGTATAGTTTCCTTCTATCCATCTCTTCTTCCTTCTTTCAACGGCATAAAATTCCCAACAATGATACCTACTACTCGTGGATCTTCATCATAATAAATAAAGATATCCTCATAATTTGGATTAATAGAAACCAATCGCAAGCCATTTTCTTCACGGTAAACTCGTTTAATATAGGTTTGGTTATTACACACTACAGCATAGACTGCTCCATCATAATCAAAACCTGTCTCACGGATAAGAGCTACAGACCCATTTTGATATTTTGGCTCCATTGAATCCCCCGATACCCATGAAGCAAAATCATGCGCCAGTTCTTCGTTAAAGTAGACTGTATCATAATTTCGATCATCATAAACAGAAGCACCGATACCAGCCGACATCTTTTCGTATACATGGTACTCATAGAGATTTTCTGAAACAGATATTACTTGTTGAGTCTTCTCTTTTTGTACCAAGTCACGAGCATAGTCTACTACTTGATTTTTACCTTTATTCGACAATGTATTATACAGACGAACAACCTCAATTTCTGTAAAGTAACCTTTGGGTACTTTGAGTATTTGTTCTAATTGATTAACTTTATCTCTGGATGGTGATTTTACTCCACGTTCCCATGCTGAAAAAGCTTGATAGCTGATTCCTAATTGATCCGCAATATCTTTTTGAGTCATTTTTAGCTCTTTTCTACGAGCTTTTAGTTTTTCTGGTTGATACATAGTTCACCTCACATTAATAGTAACTGTATTTCTGCCTTTTTTCTTGCCTCTTCATCTGAGAATTTTTCTTTATCCCAAACATACGCAATCGACTTCCCTTTATTATAAATAAGCCACGTTTTAAAATTAATATTTTCTTCCTTGATTGCTTTCCAGTTATCTTGATTCAATAAATCTGGATATTCTTGACTAGTTGTAAAACCTAGTTTACCCACTCTCTTCTTAACCTGATTAATAAGGGAAGGTTGAAACTGATGGAATTCCTCTATAATTTGTTCTCTAATATCATGAAACAAACAATAAATAGAAGCATTATTCCCTTCAATATATGTCTCAACTGCTTGTTTGATTTCACTATCTTTACCAGAATAATATTTCCGTAGAAAGTCCAAAAGACGAAAAAATAAAGCCTGTTTTGAAACTCCTAGACTATTTTGAACTCGTTGAAAAGTCTCGCAACTATAGTATATTTTTGATAAAAGAACAATATCTGGCATCAATACCACAGCCGAAAAGATATTCGCCTCTCGCTCTAGCAAGTTCTCTTGATTATCAATCGATTCTGCAAAATAACTTCCATCATGTTTAAGAATGAAATGACCTAATTCATGGCAAAGTGTGAAATTTTGTTTTACTTTTGGGTTATCTTTTTCATAAGAGAAACTAATACCTAATTCATCAATAACAGTTAATCCTTCAATCTTGTGATTTGAGAAGTGGTGACTAATCACTTGAATCTGACATTTTTGAATACAATGTTTAAAGAAGTAATTGAAATTATAGTTAAGTAATGAAATATCATTATCTTTCATGTACTGGTATAGCACATGTTTTGTAGACTTACTTATTCTTGTATACAATTCATCCAAAGAATGATACCTCCTTTAAGTATAAAACACAAAGAAACTAAACCAGTCTGGTTGAGTATATTATATAAAACTAGTGGACTGTTGTCCACTAGTTAAATGTATCAGATTCTAACAAAATTTCCAAACTTTCCATTTTTGAATGTATATTTATCATTGGTCATACTATTTGTTTCCATATAATAGTTTATATCATTTTGACTAAGAAATACCATCACTACTATATCCTCTTAAGTGATCGTATCCACGATTTTGATGTTATGAAACCTCACTTTTTCTTTCTCAGTAATAAAGATTAAAGATATTATATTTATCACTTCCAATCCTGATGAGATTTATTACCTTATTATTTTTTAATTTTGAATTATTATCTTCACAACTATAAAATACTAGAATTATTTCATCACTATTAATTCTTTTTATTTTTCCAATTTTTTCTTCATCATTGAAAACTTCATATTTTTCATTAAAATAGAAAAATGTGTCTTTATGTCTTATTCTTCTTCCATCAATCTTCAAAAAAATTGGCATAACAGGTATATTTTTCCCAGTAGATTTATCAATCACAACCTTGTACCAGTTCCCGTTTAGCTCTATTTGGCTGGATGTTAAACCAAAAAATGTTTGAAAAAATTGTCTTGATTTTTTGAAATAAATCATACTCATTGGAATTAACCAAATTATTACTAGAAATAAAAATCTAAACACTACAGACCGAATATCTGTATTTTCAAATTGATCTCCGATGGGTAATGGGAATATTTTTGATAAAATGTAAATAAATGGAAGTAGAAATGTTACATGAAATTTAATTAAAGAAATTTGTTGCTCTCTATATTTTGATACTTTTACGTTAAACAAAGCTTCAATATTTTCAGGAGTTAACATCAGTATAAATAATGCGACAAACGCTGATACAATTGCCGAGTCTTTAGTATCAATATATATTAGAATTAATGAAAATACATATCCAAGAAGAATAGATATTATGGATGGCAATATAATTTCTAAGTCCATTTGTTGCATTACTCTTTTTTCAATTCTTGATATTGCAATTGTTACCATTATTGTCCATAAGATATCAAACAAAAATTTTGATAGGTTAGAAGATATCAATTTCCCCGAGTCTACTATTTTTCCAGTTTCAATTAGCGTATTAAGTAAAATTAATAAATTCATATAACCAAAAGAAAGCATTACCAAAAAATTTGCTATTTTTTCAATTATTTTTTTTCCTCTTGAACAATAACATAACCATAAAAATTTACACAAGATAAATAATCCAACTAATATAGCAACCCCTGATTCACTATCTTTACCTAAGAAACAATAAAGGGCGACCCCAATACTACTCAATAATATATGCATGATAACCATAATTCTGCTTAATACTAAAGATGATTTCTTTTCTATCACTATGTTCTCTCCTTTTATTGAAAACAATATGAAATTGAAGATAATCATAATTAGTAAAGAATTCTATACTCACTTTGATATTTTCACAATACTTAGTTCTAAACTCTAGGAGTCTGGTAGCTCACTATTACATAATCTCCAATTATTCAATAAAATAATATAATTTCCATTGACAACAATCTTATAAATTAACTTTCTCATCCTTTAACGATTCTGTACTCAATATGTATTTTCTATTTTTCTTTATCAAATAATTTCTTCCGTTCTTCCATAAATTCGATCAGTTCTTTTTTGAAGACTGCTTTTTCAGAGTTAGTCAGTCCTTTTGAATTCATACGGAAAAGCAATTCAATATTATCTAGTTCGTCAGATTGTTCTTCTGAATTGCCTACTAAATAATCGACCGATACATTTAAAACTTGGGCAATCTTCACTAAATTCTCTTGTGTTGGTTTTTTAACCCCACGTTCCCATGAAGCGTAGGCTGGTTGCGAAATTCCAAGTTTTTCTGCGACATCAACTTGGGTTAATCCTGCTTGTTTCCTAAGATTTTTTAAGCGTTCCGAAAATTCCATTTTAATCCTCTAAAAAATATTTTCCATTTTTTTCAAAATATCCCTTGACAGATATAACTGTTGGTTATATAATCTAAATATAGCTAATAGTTATATTGGTTTTAAAAATAATAACACCAAACTTTCGGCATTATGATCATTGACAATTAAATAAAAAGTGCGTCTGACAACCAGAGTACTGACTATCAAACTACACTAAACTTCGTACCTTTATTGTAATTGTTTTGATAAGTAAAGTCAAGTCCGTTTATGGTTGAAGTGAAGATAAAAACAAGTATTTTGTGGGCTTCCACGCATTTCGGACATTAGCACTTTTGCCGAATAGTAAAGTGAACTGGTTACGCAGAGTTGCGTAAGAGAATCCCTTGGGTATGACAATGACTACCTAAAGAGATTGGCCGGGCAAACGATGGTAATTCATGCAAAGCACCTTGCTAAACGTTGCCACCGTGGAAAGAGGGATCTTTCCAACCAAACAACTTTTCTTTACTGCTGTCTATCTTCTGAGATGGACTTACTCTCAAGCTACTAAGTCTTTCTTTGTATCTTAGTAGCTTTTTTATACTTACAATAAAGGAGAAATTATGACTAACTTTTTTCGCATTACAATGTAAACGCCTCTATGATAACTATGAATTCACTTACGGTATGTTTAGCTACTCGCCTAAACTACAAGCTAAACTCTATGCGCAAGCCCTTCTTGACCTAGATCATTTAGTCCAAGAAGCTCGTAAGAATAGCTATCCTAGTGGTGATATTCAGTTCTATAGTCGACAGTTTAAACGTAAACTATTTACCCACTATTATTCAAGAGTGAAGCAATTAGCTTAACTCTTTTTCTTTTGCTTAAATTCAGAAAGGAAAATTCTATGATTCCAGAAACACTTGTCATGAAACCAGATTTTATTGGCCCTGCTTACTACGAAAAATTAGGGAACGCCCCTCGCTTTATCTTTGGCAAAGAAGGTAAATACCAACGTCATATCCTTAATAGTGAAAAACATGGGGCTTTCCACGTTATCACCCCTGCTTCTACAACGGTCTTCCCAGAAGATGCCCTCGTAGAAGCGGTCAACCCAATTTTTCTATCAGATACAGCTCTAAACGGGAACTCAGTTGCCCCAGCACTCAATGTCTTTGCGGAAAAATTAATTCTAAAAAAATAAGAAAGTAAAGGAGAAATACATATGGCTAAAATTGGATTAAACTACGGAGAAAAACTACAGATTGCGGACAAGACCTATCGTGTTATTACAGATGGCCTAAACGTCCCTGAAGTTCTTGGAAAACTCTCTTTCCGTGGCACTGAAGGCCCTGATATCATCTATGAAGAAGACCGTACTCAACGCAACCCTGACGGCTCTTTCGTCCAAGTCAATACGGGAGAAATCCGTGGGATTGTTGTCGCAATTCACTCTTCTGTCCAGCATGAGACCCTCTTTTTCACCATTGCTGATATGGCTCAGTCTGAAATCGAAGACCTTGGGATTAAATACCGTGAAGAGGTTGAATTAGAAGATATTGTTATCACCCATACGCACGTTAACCGCAATGATATTTACAAGCTCTTTGCTTCTAAAATCAAGAAAAAGAATGTAGGGGCACCTATCAAGGAAAACAAACCTCTAGATAACAAGAAGGATAATTAGGAGGTGATGTACTATGAAGCTCTTTACCTATCGTGGGATAAGAGTTAGGGCCTTTTATCGTCATATTCGGGGAATCACCTGGTTTATCTGGTGGTTCCCTTCTTTGTTAGCGATTGGACATTATTGCTATGTCAACCTAGAAGAATTGAAAGACCATCCCTTACCACTAGGTTATTTTATTGGGGGTGTTCTTGTTGCTTCTTGCCTGGTGGCTTACCTACTGAATCGGATGTGTTACGAGAAAATCGTCTTCTTCCAAAAGCTCAATAGCCTACGGATTTTGTCTCGTTTTCTGATAGAAAATAACCTCTATTTAATTAAAAATATCAGGCGTGAAAATAAAACGATTGAAAAGATTGTCCTTCCTCAAGTGTACTTGAAACAATCTCGCTACAAGATTGAAGTCCGTTTTATCCTAGAAGGCAATAAATTTCAGGACCGTTTTATCAATCTTGGGTCTACCCTTGAAGTCATGTTTAACGGTGACTTTCGTAATAAAACCTTTGATAAACGGTTTATCACCTATGACATTGCCATCAACCGCATTGATAGCCGTATCACCATTAACGAAGTAGAGGTTAAGGGTGCTAAACTCCAACTTATGAAAGACGTCACTTGGGATTATATTGAAGAGCCTCACCTCCTTATTGGTGGGGGAACTGGTGGTGGTAAAACCGTTGTCCTTATGACCATTATCTATGCACTGGCTAAGATTGGCTTTGTGGATATTTGTGATCCAAAGAACTCTGACCTGGCTGGGCTCAAAAAGATTCCTGTCTTTCATGGTCGTGTCTATACAAGCAAAGAAGATATCATCCAGTGCTTTAAAGATAATGTGGTATTCATGGAAAAACGCTACGAGCTTATGTCTACGTCACCCAAATTTCAAGCTGGAAAGAACTTTACACACTACGGCATGACACCCAAATTCATCCTCGTAGACGAGTGGGCGGCCCTTATGGCCAAGATTGACCGTGACTATAGCCTACAGTCTGAACTCATGGAATACCTCTCTCAACTTGTCCTAGAGGGCCGTCAAGCTGGTGTCTTTATCATCTTTGCCATGCAACGTCCTGATGGAGAATTTATCAAAACAGCCCTTCGAGATAACTTTATGAAACGTCTCTCCGTTGGGCACCTAGAATCAACAGGTTACGACATGATGTTTGGAGATGCTAATAAAACTAAAGAGTTCAAAAAGCTCGATGAAATCAATGGGGTCAAGGTTAAAGGTCGAGGATATATCGCCAATAACGGAGACCTAGCTGGTGAATTCTTCTCCCCTTACGTACCACTTGACCAAGGCTTCTCTTTCTATGAGGCCTACGCAAAAATCCCTATTATGGAATTCAATGGCGAAGAATTTGAAGTCTTTGGAGAAGTCCACCAACAACCAAAAACGATTGAATCAATAGAGGAGGAAGAAGCTCTAAGCACTGAAACCAACCAACGACCTCTCAAAGAATTTGCGGAGGAACAGGACCTCAAAATGGCAACGCTTCGAAAGATCATCTACCTCTTACAAGAACAAGGGATTGTTTTTGAACGGACGGAATCCGCCATTCTAGTCGACCCTTTTCAAGAAGAACTTCTTCTTGAAAGTCTTATCCACTTTGAGGAGGGGGGACGCAAATCTTATCCAAAAGCCGTTGAAGTGACGCTTAGTCATCATGGGCTAGGACAAGGGCAAGGGCAAGCCTGACCACAGGTCAGGCGCAGACCGTAGCCCGAAGTTCCTAGGCCATGATGAGACTTCAACCCCCGATTTCTAATTCCGAGAAACTATTTGAAATAAAAAAGAATGCTGATAAATCAACATTCTCTAACTGTATTTTTTTTATGAAGATATTAACTTTTGTCTGTTTAGCTACCAAAAGGCTACCAATAAATTTGAATTATTTTTAATATGATTTTTAGTAATATACATTATTACTGAGTTTCAATCTTTTTAACAATAGCATAAGGTTATTGTTAAAAAGGTTTACCTCGACAAACTAAAAGATATTATTTAGTTTATAATCGTATTATTTTATTCGCTATATCTTCTACAAACCTCTTATCGTGTTCCACAAATATGAGTGTAGGATTTGCTTCTTTTATAATTTCCTCAATCTGTATTCT
>PVML01017256.1_pt1 | contig 39065 bp, 51 predicted proteins | sample 1853371 | NCBI WGS metagenome assembly PVML01 (sample SAMN08533508, study PRJNA380276) | Human gut metagenome, whole genome shotgun sequencing project. | isolation source: participant 1, chromium library | host: Homo sapiens | collected 2017 | reverse complement strand
ATTAGACTTGATTGAGTTTCTGACCCTTCATCTGCGCCCTCTTGTCGGCCAGCAATCGAAAAATTTTGACAAGGGCTACCGTGTATCAAGATACTTGGTTTTAGGTTATATCCCACGACCGATTGAGTCTTATAAGGCAAATCGGCAATAAACATTTGATTGTAACTATCAACTGCCTTTTGATCTATCTCAACATAGTCGATAGCTTTGACAGGCAATCCGATATTTCTAAACGCACAGCGAGGTGCTCCGATACCGCCAAATAATTCTAGTGATTGTATCATACTTATTCACCTTGTTAAATATTTCTAAAATCTGTAAAGATTGAAGTTTGACCTGTTAATGTTATGCCATTCAATCTGTCTATTGATTTATGATAAAAAAGTTCGTCTTTTTCTATGCCAATGAAATTATACCCTTCTTGTTTAGCAACGACTGGAACAGTTCCACTTCCACTGAAGAAATCAACTATCATATTACATCCATTACCATACTTGCTTAGTATCTCCCTTATTAGTCTTTCGGGTTTTTGGGTAGGGTGTAATCTTTCGTCACCATCATTTACAAATCCTTGCTGTACAATCGTGAATTTATTGCAGTTTCCTTTTATGTTTGTATAAATTAATTCACAATCGCTGAAATTGTTATCAAATCCAAATTGTCCTTTCTTATCCCAAACATCCCAATGATTTGATTGCGGTAGTTTATCAGCAAAATAATTGCCTCCAAAAATAACTATCTTTTTACCTACTCTGAATAATTCATCAAAAAATTCTTTTGGTGGTGTCTCAACATCCCATCCACCTTTATATTTTCTACTTTTGTTCTTAGTAGTTCCTATTCCGTTATACCCTTTATCTCGCTTAATACCATATGGCGGATCTGTGATTATCAAATCAATACTTTTATCTGATATTAGCTTGATTAATTCATAACTATCTCCAAGTATGATAGTATTTATATTGTCTTCTAAGAATCCCATATTCACCTCATATCATTAATGCTAAATTTACATCAGTTAGCATTTTCTCTTTTGCCATCTTGCAGAAATCTTTCTTAATCTCAAAACCGTAGCAACTTCTATTAAGTTCAGCACATGCCCTTAATGTAGCTGCACTTCCAGCTACTGGATCAATAACAACATCACCAGCATCTGTAAAAATTGAAATTAATCTTTTGAGTAAAGGAACAGGCTTTTGAGTTGGGTGTATCTTTGGATATTTGCTGTCAGTCTCCCATTTAAACCAATTCATTATCATTTTTCCGTCATTGTTAAATTTCGGTAATTTCTCACGGTAAAGAACTAATCCATATTCAGTTGCACCAACAATTTTCATATTTGCCTTTAATACTTGTGCACTGCTCTTTTTAATAAATACTAAGGGGATGTAGTGATTAAATCCGTACTGCTTTGCATATTCAATAATCATTTGCATTTGTTGAAAGGCACAAAAGATAATCATACATGGAGCTTTTCCTTTTTCTTTCGGTTCTTTAATCAACATCTTGCTGCAGAAGTGCATGTACTCGGCTATTCTGAAATCATTGTCTGTGTCAAAAAAAGATTTGTTTGCTTTATCACTTTCGCCTTTTCTGTTGTCACCGTCTACGTACCACTCATTACTTGAAGCATAGGCGATATTACCTAAGTTGTACGGTATGTCTGCAATAACTAATTGTGCTTTCGGAATTGCGTAGCGTTTATAATTCTGAAAGTGATCGTTATATAATTCAATTTTGATTTTCTTATTCACTTTATCACCTCATATCCTTGCAACTCCAACTGGTGTTTATATCCAGTTGGATGCATTGCATACTTACTTAATGGCTCAACCACTTCGGTAGTTACACCTGTGCGTATGTCGTATCTTGTGGTTACTATCTCGTCTGTATTGCTGCCAAAATGTTTCGTTATAATACAGTGGTAATTAACTTTACGCATCAGCATTGTTCTTATCCTCCAATTTAAGCGCATCAGCCAAACTGCCAATCATCACTTTAATATCATTAGGCAGCATTTGCGTTTGTTGCTCTTGTGCAGCTCTTACTTTGTATGATCGCATAAAGTTTGACTGTGTAACTGTGTTAAACTCATCTGCATTGAGCTGCGCCCACTGCTTGAGCTGATCAGCAGACACCATGTTTTGTAATATTGGCGGCAATTTATCATGCTCCTTTTTTGAATTATACAAAGAGTTGCTACAAGCTTTGCGGATACATTCCCAAGCTTCTTGTTCTGTTAAAGCATTTCCGCAAATCAACCTTTGCATCTGCGCCTTAACCTGAGCGATGTTCGGGGCAAACTCCCTTGTGTCTGAACAGATGATTGATTTTACTGCTGCTACAACAGCTCTTACATCATCATCTTTAAATGCTTCTGCCCACAAATCTAGATAAGCAAACGCATCATCATTCGACATAGATTTAAAAGAGTGAGGATAGTTGATTCTTAATACTGTTAATATTTGTTTTGTTTCTTCTTTAGTCATGCATCCTCCTAAAATGCTCTTTGTGAGTATGTTTTGTTTTTTGTTTTACTTTTAAATTCATCGATCCTCTTTTTGGCATCTTCAACGGTCTTTACACCATCATTCTTCCAATTGACTAAAATCCCTCTTACATATGCAATACTTGTTTTATTATTAGATACGGCTTCTTTAATAGCCTCTCTTATAAGTTCGAGTGCATATTCATTGCCAAGTTCGAGTATTGTTTCAAACTCATACTGTGAAATAGTTCTTCCGAAACCATTTTCAAATAATTCAAAAAGTTTAGCATTGTCGGCATTTTCTTCTACTACTACTGTATTGTTTAGTTTAGTTTGGTTTAGTTTGGTTTGTGGCAAAATCGATTGATTATCTTCTAAATTCGGTCGATTTAATACTAAATTCGGTCGATTTAAAAATTCACGCAGAATAAAACAATTTTTGGAGATACTTTTCATTTCAGATTCAGACAATATCCAAATATCCCAGTTTATTTCAATTCCAGTACGTTCTATACAAGCACGGTAATATGTTTCTTGTATGCGTTTTGACGTTAAGTATTTTTGCTGATAGTGATAATCGCTAAATAGTTCTGATTCCACCAACAGTTCAACCACATCGGAAATGGTACCATCGTCTGGCTGGTACTTACCTTGTAAATCTAATTGTATTTCCCATATCAAATCGTCATTGTATGGTACATAATATCCTTCGCCACTATAAATGTGGCAAAGGATTGATATATAGATATACGGACCTAAATATCCATATTTTTGTTTTACTCTACGAAATGCCTTATTCAGTAGTAAATCGCAATCGAATGAGAAGTATTCAAGTTCTTTTTTAGACCTTCTTTTAGGTTTCTTGATTTCTTCCATCTTTTTTACCTATGTACATATCATGATATGTAACACCGACTGCATATGCTGCCCATATATCTGACTTAAAGCCATAAAACCAGCCGGGATTCTTCTTAGTTCCAACTACACCGAACCTATCAATCAAAGCTTGTCGAATGTTACTATCTTTAGCCTTCATGCTATTGCAAAGATTCATTTTTTCATCTTTTCGGTAAATATATGTTGGCTCAAGAGGACAACGTTCAATGAACCTTCCAATCCATACACATGTATCAAACACAGTCTTTCCAACTGCCATGCCATATGAAGCTATCATTTCAATAGCATAATCAATGTCATAGTCACGTGATTTTAAACAATCCATTATAGTTAACAATTCATTGTTATCCACTTTGCCAAACTTAACTGGCTTTAAATTGTGATCCAGAAGGCAATAAGCGCTCTGCTCATTGCCTGGATCAATCGAGAAGATATAACTCATTAGAAATCAACTTCTCCTGTATCTTCTTCGATTTCTTCAATACCGTCGTCTACTTCAGCGTCAATCACTTCTACAACATCTTCGTTAATAGAGGTGCTTTCGTCTTCTTGTGCATCATCTTTTACATCATCACTGTTATAAGGCAATTCAATTACAACAGCTTCAGGTATACATTCAATGCCATCTATATCCATTTGCCCATCTGCTTGTCCAGTTTGCTCTTTCATTGAGTAATAAGCATTCAATTCATCTTTTGTTAGCGCCATTTTTACACCTAATACATTTTTTGGTGCTAAGGCTGCATTAACATCACACGATAAGTCGATACAGTCTCTGCTGCTGTTTGGCTCAATCGTGAACTCTATTTTGATTTTCCTTTTCTTGTTTGATTCTGTTCGTTCATCTTCGATGTTATCTAGAACTTTAACAAGTTCATCGTTGATTGCTTTCAAAATAGCGCCATTGCCTAATAATATGATTGATCCTTTATCTTTCAATTCTTGTAAATCAATATTTAACATGTGTTTACTCCTTTACTTCGCCTGTTGCGTTATCTGTTTCTGTTGTTTCTGTATAATCAGCTTCAACTACATCATTTGGTACCATTGACATGTCAAAATCAATGTCATGTTTAATTGTTTCGTCCTCAGCAACTGCACGTACAAAATCAGTTTTCATAGGTGCATATTTTAATACTTTTTTAATTACTGTTTTCTTTGCCATTTCTTCAAAACTAGTAGTCCACGGTGAATAACTTGATGAATAAGATTTAGAGTATTTTTTAGCATGATTTCTAACATCTTCAATACTCATTACCTCAAACCCTTCGCCGCCGTTAATAAGCTTAAATACAGCGTAGAACCAAATCGGTTCGCCTCTGTTATCTTTGGCTGGAATATGTCTTAATTTAGGTTCTAGTCCAAGCTCATATTCAAACTCATCATGTTCATAGACCACATGTGCTTGGATCGTTTTTACATCGCCACTTCTATAAGCTAAATCAATCAATCCTTTATAACCAACTTGGAACTGACATTCTAAAGTTCCTTTGTTTCTATACGGTATTAAATATGCTTGCCCTAATGGTGTGTTAGGTTCTAACCCTAATTGTGCTGCATTCATCATTGCAGCTAGAAATGACTTTGGTGTGCAATTAGCAAGTTCAGGTGTATTACTAACTGCTGATAATGCAATACGAGTAAAGCGCTCAGGTGTCATTACCTTTGGTAAAGCTTTTGCGATTTCACCTTGCATTTGATTTATGTAATCTTTAATTGTAACTGGTTTCCCTGCTTTAACTGCTTTAGCTTCTGTAGTCTGCTTAATAATTCCTTGCTGATTCACTGTTGTCATTTATGAGTTCTCCTTTATTGTGAATTTTCTTGATGTGCTTTGTTTAAGCACTTTTTCATAAACTTCTGGATAATTTTCTTTTAGAGCTTTGCTGTCTGCTCGATTGCTAGTTATAGTTTTCCAAGTAATCGTATAATTTCCAGCATAAGCTTTTTCAAAGTTGCCCATATCATTTTTAAGAATGTTCTCGCATTCTTTAATTTCTTTTTCTAGTTCTTTGCGATTTTTATTCAAAGACATGTACTTATTAATAAGTTCCTCACGTCCAAATAATTCAAATGCATCGCCATTATCGCTAGGATGCATATAAGCAATTGCATCAGTTGTGCTATCATAACCATCAATCGGTGGTTCTGTATCTTCAACAACATGTTGCCAGTATTCTGTCTCAGCTTCTATAAGTGCAGCTATTTCATTTTCATCACGTTCAACTACAAACCAATGGAATCCAACACCTAATACTAATACAGCTATGTACCATCGTTCTGCACCTGTTACTGCCATATAATGAACACATTGAGCATAATATTGTGCTGGAATATCTCCCTTGTCATACTTTGTTTTAGTAAGCATTTTTGTTGTCTTGCATTCTAGACCAGCATTCTCACCGATTATCAAACGATCAACGTTAGCAAGCATGAATGGGTGAGTTTTAGATTGAAAGCTATAATTTGATTTCTTTACTTTCTTGCCAGTAGCCTCCATAAACCTTAAAGCTACATAGTCTTCTAAATCTCTGCCTAATCGCATAGCTTCGTTATCTACTTGTTTAGACATTCTGCCAGTCTTTTCACACCATAGTGCGTATTGTGATTTATAAGGGTTCAAACCGAGAATAGCACCAGCATCAGAACCACCAATGCCTTTAAGCCTATCAGCTAACCATTCTTCTTGTTTAGCTGGAATTTTATGTTTTAAACAATTTTTCATGTTAATCTCCTATAATCCAAACATTGTCCTTTCTAACCATTTTTGGTCGTCTTCATAGATGGATTGACGTTCTTCTAAATCCTCTAACAAATCATCAATCCAATCTTCTTTTTCTTTTTCTGCTTTAAGTTCATCCCATTCATCTTGTGTAAGCGGGCGTACTCCTTTTGGCATAGAATTTCCTCCAATTTTTCTGAAGTGTAGGAGCGGTAGTTTGAGCTTTTTTTGTAAATTTTAAGGGGGTGAGAAATTAAATGAAAAAGTTATTTATGTCAGACTTTTTTACTCAAACTACCGCTCCTACACTTCAGACTTATCATTTAGACTTATAGTTCAATAAAAACAGCAGCTGCTACTTCTTTGTACGATTTAATTTTTTGGTACAGCCACGGTGTGCCACGATAAGCATAGCCGTTTTCAAAAAAGTAGAATTTCGAATTAGGATATTGCTTCCTTAGATCATTGATTGTCATAAATTATTTCCTCCATGATTTTGACAATGCTTGTTGCATCTTCTGATTCGCTCCACACCTCTCTCACGCTTGCAACAGTGCATCTATTTAAGTCGCTAACGTAATGTCTAAGCAATGTAAACATAGCTTGTAAGCCTTGTTCTTGGCTCTCATACTTACAGTAATCAGCACCACAAGTGATGCCAGCAGGGTTATTACTGTTGAGCCATAACTCGCTTGTGCCCCAGCCTGTTTCCCAAGCCCACGTGGCAAGCGCAAACGATGCATCTATTCCATAATCAGTAGCCATCTCATAAAAAGTAACATGATCGAGAGGAGTGAGACGGCTGCTGATTGCCTCTAATGGTGTGTGATTCTCGTCTATACGAGTTTCAACACCATTTATAGGTGTTCAGTAATCTGCTTCAACAACAGGGTTGATAATTTCACCCATTACTTCCAGCTCTGCTTTTTCGCTTAGTAGCTGCGCTATCTTTTCGGTTTGTTCCTCGGCTAAACGATTGCAATTATAAATTTGCACTGTTACGGCTGCCGAATAAATCACTAGTCCTAAGATAACCCAGTTTTTCCAGATTGGTTTTCTTATGTATTTGATCATCTGTTTCTCCTTGCCTTTTTAAAGGCATATGTTAAAATCACTTTGAGGTGATTTTATGAAAATCAATTATGATTGCATTCGCGACTTATTACATGTCCTAGAAGATAATCTACAATACGACGATAAATTAACTTATCCAAGATGCCGTCTAAATCAAATAAGAGAGAATGATTTACTGAAACAATATTTTTTAAAAGACATTGTTTACTCTACTCAAATGCTGGATGAAGCAGATTATATATCATGTTCTATTATTGATAGTGACTCAAATATTCATGATGTGATTTACTACTCCATTACCTTTGAAGGACACCAGTATCTCGATAGTATAAAAGATGATACTGTATGGTACAGAGTAAAGGAAAAAGCACCATCACTCACTCTAGACATAATTAAGTCTGTTGCTAGTTCAATCATTGTAAAAATGTTAACTAATCAATAATCACATTGACTAAGTGAATCAATAAAATTAAATAATAGCCGCTTTGTTTGTTCAGCCTTAATCATAAACATTTCTTTTTTTGATTCTACCGACTGTAATGATCCGTTTTGACAATCGGCATTTAACACCACAAATGCATTTGAGATTGTTTTCATCGTTTCTTCTAAAATGATTTGATTAAATCTATAATCAGTTCTATTTTCCATGCAATCCTCCTTGCCATATTAGGCTAATGTGTTATACTTTAAACAACGAACGGGGGTTTTATAATGGGAAAATCATTCAAGTTAATTTCTATACTTTTACTTCTTTTTACATTTACGTCTGGTTGCAGCGATGCAGATAAACAGATTAAAGAACATGCTAATGAATATATTGATTTCATAAGTGAAAAATATGGTTCTAATATTTTTGAATATGATAGCCTAGAACGTGTAAACTCAGATGATTTTGATAACGAAACTTTTGTGTATTACAAATCAGATTCTTATAATCTTTCTCTTACTTTAATGTTTGATAAGGATAGTGATTTAAAAGGTGCTTCTCTTTCCATAGATAAACCTGATATTGAATTGAACAAAATAGTATATACAACAATTTGCTATTGTTTGTCTTTATTTTCAGATTTTCAACTAGTAGGTAATTACAATGAAGATATAGATAAAGTCGTTGACGGCGAATTAGAATTTGTTAGTACACCGTTATGTCGAATCAACACAACCAAATTAAATGACGATCATCAAATGTTTATGATTAGGCTAAAATAGAACTTTTAATTTGCCCTAATCACTGCTATAATTTAATTGATAATTTTGGTGAATTATCAATGTGAGATACTTTGCTTTGGTCGGCGGCAGTATCTCTTTTCATTTGTTCTAAGACTAAATCAGCCAGAAAGCGAATAAATGGTTCGATGTCTCTTGACTTAGTACCAATTTTACAAATTGCCTTTCTTTGTTCTTTCATGCGCTTACCTCCTTATTCTAAAAAATAATCAATCTGAACTTTGAAATAATCAGCAAGAATCTTCAATTTATCTAGTTTAGGCTTTGACTGGTTGTGCTTCCATTGAGACAAAGTTGCTGTAGATATTCCTGTGTCTTTTGCCACTCGATAAGCTGTCACGTTATTCTCTGCTAATAATTTTTCGAAGTTTGCATAGCTCACAAAATCCCTCCTTTCATTTGACAATAGTTAAGATTTCTTATATACTATATATAGGTAAATAAGTGTTTCAGAAATCTTTATTATTGACTTAGCTTTCTAAGCTATATACAGAATAGCATAGTTTTCTAAGTTAGTCAACAGCAAAAGCAAAGATATCTGAAATATTTTAAATGTGCAAGGAGCTGATCAGCATGTATGAAATATTTGAGAAATTATTAAATGAAAAAGGATTAACGGCATACAAAGTATCTAAAGATACAGGTGTATCAACTGCCACTTTAACATCATGGAAACAAGGAATATACACCCCAAAAAACGAAAAATTACAAAAGATTGCAGATTATTTTGATGTTGATTTAGATTATTTATTGGGAACAACAACTACAAGAAAAGCAGCAAAAGCTGCTGTACTTGATGTAATAAGAAAAAAAGCAACTAAAGTACCAGTTTTAGGCTCTGTGCCTGCTGGAATACCTTTAGAAGCTATCGAAGACGTTATAGATTATGAGGAAATTGACGAAGATACAGCAAAAAAAGGTGAATACTTCGGGCTAAAAATAAAAGGAAGCTCCATGTATCCCATGATTATGGAAGATGATGTCGTAATAGTCAGAAAACAGGATACCATTGAATCAGGTCAAATAGGTATAGTTATGGTAAACGGCGACGAAGCTACTTGCAAAAAAGTGGTTATAAGAGACGGCGGCATAATGTTAGTAGGCCAAAATCCTGAGTTCATACCACTGTATTATTCAGCTGAAGAAATTGAAACTAAACCGGTGCGTATTATTGGTAGAGTAGTTGAAATAAGACGTTCTTTATTCTAACAAAAAAGAGAAGCTTAGTGCTTCTCGATTAAAGTTATGCCGGGCAGTCTACTTTGAATATATCTTTTTAATTCGCCATTAATCGTTCTATCTGTATAAACGATTACCTTTTGAATATCGAGATATACAATAATCTGATTCTTGCAAGATACAATATAATTCACTTCTGCTTCCATAATATCCTCCCTATATATGGCGGTTATTATGAAATTTGTTGGGTGTGTGATCACGATTATATTGTAAGGCAAATATTGGTAATTTTAAACTGGTATTTAATTCCAGTGCGGAGGTTTATGTATGAAAACAGCGTATGGATATGGTAGGTTCAGCACTGATCGGCAGCGTGAAGAATCAATCGAAGCGCAAGAAATTGCTATTCGCAATTTTTGTAAACAAAACAATATAAGCTTGATAGCTTTTTATGCTGATAGAGGATTGTCAGGTACTAATGATAATCGCGAGCAGTTTCAAAATATGCTTGATGATGCCGATAAAGGCGGTGTAGATTATGTAATTGTGCATAAGCTAGATCGCTTCGCACGTAATCGATATGACAGTGTCATTGTGCGTAAAAGACTGGCTGACCACGGTGTTAAACTATTATCAGTGCTAGAACGAGTTAATGATGATTCACCAGAAGATATAATTCTGTTGTCAGTGCTAGAAGGAATGAGTGAATACTATAGCAAAAATCTTTCACGAGAAGTAAAAAAAGGAATGTATCGTAATGTCGAAAAAGGTATATATAATGGCGGTTTTTTACCTTATGGGTATAAGGTAAATGTAAATAATGAGACACATTTTGTTGAAATTGATGAGAATGAAGCAGCAATTGTACGTGAAATATATTCTCTTTATCTTGAAAATAATGGTTATGTAACGATAGCAAACAAACTTAACGAACGTGGACTAAAAACTAAACGTGGAAACATATGGACTGCTGACACAATAGGCAAGCTGTTAAAAAATGAAAAATATAAAGGCACATACTTTCATGGTAAAACAAAAGTTATTAAAAATGGTAGAAGACAAAAAGTTATTAAAAATAAAGAATGGAAACAAGAAGAAACTTACCCAGTTATAATAGATGCTGAAATTTGGGAAGCAGCAAAAAGGAGAAGAACAATGAATAAACCTAAAGGCGGTAAAAAGCATGAATATTTACTAGTTGGATATGCAAAATGTAAGAAATGCGGGGCCAATTATATAGGCTCATCATCAGCGCCTTATAATGACCATGTATATAGATTCTACACATGCTCAAGACATAACAGAAAGAAATGTGATGCCAAGATAATAAACGCAGACATGCTTGAAACTATTGTCATTGATTTTATTAAGGAAAAGTTTTTTGAGTCTGAATCTTTAGATCAGTATATTAACGATTGTATCAAATTATTAAATACTGACATTAATAATGATGATAAAATCGAAGCCATAAACAAAGAAATTAAATCCTGTACTAAAAAATTAGACAGATTAGTTGAGCTTTATATTGATGATAACATTTCGCAAGAAAAGTATTGCGATAAGAAAAATGAATTAGATTGCAGGGTTAAATCGTTAGAACATGAATTAAATTTGATTACTATTGACAGACCTGTTATATCGAAAAAAGAAGTAAAAAAAATCGTAAATAATTTTATAAAAAATATGGATGACAGCTTTAAATATAAAAAAATGCTGATAGACACATTTTTAGATAGTGTAACAATAGATGATGAAACATTTGAAATAACGCTTATTTATAACCTTTTCTCTAAGACTGAAAAAATTATTTGCAACATTGATAATGCTAGTCCATATTCCTCGAAAAAGGCCTTCACAGCTTCACCCCCTCTCCAAATAAATTGATAATAATTTCAAACATGATTGCCATAAACAGCACTGTCACGCCAAGCAGCGGCAGCATTCCCCACCATTGAAAAAACATCAGCTTACTCTCGGCACGGCTGCTGCGCTCACTTCTCAGCCACTTTGTGGTTGTTTGAATCATGCGGTTAAACTGAACGTAAGCATCTTCCTTGCCCACCGTATTATAGCGGTATAAAAGCTTCATCGCCCGCTCAATCTCTGATAATCGGTAGGCCTTTAAAAAATTCATATACGGCGTCAGATGAATCGCGTCTTCCTCAATTTCCGCAATCAGAATTGATAAATCCTCCTGAATCAGCTGAGGGGCTGTCTGCGTACTGAGAATCAATGAGGTCACCACAGTATTGGTCTGAATCAGAATCTGAAGCTGCCGCAGCCAGATTGGAAACTGAAACTTCAGCTGATTCACCCGCTGCTTCTGCACCCGCTTTAACGCCAGATACGCTTGTTTATAAACAAGCATAAACAAGCCGCCGACACCGCCAAGCCAAAAAATACTGTAACCAAACTGCGGCCATAAAGTAATTAGCAGCAAAACCGGTTTAGCCTTTTTCAGCCGCTTAGCCGCCAGCTTGAAAGGATCATCATGAACCAGCTCATGCAAATCGCCTTCGATCAGCAAATCAAGCAAAAAACCATCAATACTTTTATTCAGCACGACTAGCAGCAGACAGGCAGCAAAACAAATCAAGCTCTCGTAGATATGCATTCTTCTTTTTCCACCCACCCTTCACTGATTGTCTTATGTGCCATTAACAAGGTAATCAGCACTGTTGTGAAAAAAAATAAGATCGCTGACTGATAGACAATTGAAGTCGTATTAAATTGAATCTCCTTCAGCATATTTTTCGCGAACATCGCAATTAACGCTGATAAGCCGCATAAGCCAATCATTCGATTTTTAGCCTGAAGCTGCAGCCGTTTAAACATATAAGTATCTTCAATCCAATCATCAATATCATCCTGAATCAAGTCCAAGCCATCAAGAAACTGATCGCCGCCATGCATTTCAATTGTCATTACCAAAGAAGCCAGATTATACACGATGAAGTGGGGCTGATAATCAATCAGCAGCTGAAAGCAAGCCTTCACATCACCGCCCTCAGAAAGCCGCTCAATCATTGAACTGACAACCTGCTTCATTTCACCCTCACAGATTTTTTCACATTCGCATAAGATTCGATAGGTTTTTGGATTGAGCTTAAACAGGGCGATAAAATTCTGAAGAAACATTGTGAAATCATTAAATAAATGCTCCTGGTAAGAATTATAAGCCAGCCATATATAAATCGTCGGCAGTACCATGGAAGAAATAAACACCAGCAGGATCATCGATTCAACTCGCACCTCAAATTGTACGCCGATAAAAAGAATGCCCGCCGCCATCAGACTCAGCAAGACCATATGCTGTTTAAATGAATAATTGTAGCCATAAGATAAAATCGTCTGCTTCAGCGCCGCATACCCGTTTCTGCGAAACATACAAAACGTAAACAGTGCCTTGCCTTTGCGGGTATTCACTAAAAGCAGCAGCAATACTGCCATTATGATCAGCACGCTCATTTGGCTATCCTCCTTTTCCGCACCGGCTGCGGCTTGAGACTCTTAAACTTACGAATCAATTTAGGGGGATAAAGCGTTTCATCCGCAAGCTCACCGTCCACATGATACAGCTCCGTTGTCATTGCTTGATTATTGATGCTGTCAAAGGCCACAATCTGCTTCAGAGTTCTGACAACACCCTGCTCAGAAATCCGCGATTCAATATAGATGCCAAGATCCAGCGCTTCATGAATACTGTTCAGCAGTACCTCGTTATAAATTTCTACATTGGGAAACATATGTAAAATACGCTTAGGAATCTTGGCCGCGTCATCTGCATGAATCGTTGAAATTAAATTAGTGCCTGTCGATATACTCTCTAATAAATGAACAACCTCATGGCTTCTCACCTCCGAAACTAAAATCCAATTAGGACGCTGCCGCAGACTTGCCTTAATCGCATCGACATAAGTAAAGCCGGCATTGATTTTAAAAGCCACACAATCCTTATTGGGATGGATGTCATGATAACGCAGCTCAAGGGTATCCTCAATCGTAATCACCCGTTCCCAAGCAGGAATGAATGAAGTCAGATACTTAACCAATTCAGTTTTGCCGACACCGGGCAGTCCGGCAATCATAATATTGCAATGTGCCTTAATTGCCCGCTCTAAAAACGCCAAAACACTCGCTGTCGTATACTTCTCCTTAAGCATCTGCTTTTCACTCAGCCGCATAATTGCCGGTGTCTTACGAATCGATATGCTGTGGCCGCTGCGGGCGATTGAGTCATGAACAATACTGATACGCAGATCACACGTTTCAGCTTCTACCAGCGGTGATGAGAAATTAAAAGAACAATTCACATAGTTGGCAATCTTGTAACAGAACTGCTGAATGAACTCTTCTTCATCAAAAGGCTCACAATAACGTCCCTTATGCAGATGATCAATCCACAGCTGATGACCGTTATAGTTAATATCAGTAATGTTTTCATCCTCTACATAAGGTGTCAGCGGCCCAAAGTTAAACTCACTCATCACTTGCCTCCACTAATAAATCTAATACCTTTGATTCCTCGTTGAACACGCATTCCTCACTCTCCCGATCATCAGCAACCGCATACAGATCAATTGTACCCACCTTGCTGGCAATCTTCAGCAGCTCCACATATTCATTTGCTACCGCAAGATTAATCACATAAGGCACATTGCTGCTGTTCTTGCTGCCCATCAGATTTCCTTTGCGATCCTTTACGCTCAAAATACGAATTGATGAGATCAGCAGATCAGTTACCGGCTTTTCTTTCTTCATTTCGATAGTCACATACAAATCAACCTTTTGATTGGCAGTCAATGAATTGCCTGAGCTTTTTAATAAATCAGTGCCTAATGAAAACGAGCTTTGCCCCGCCTTCAGCTTCAAGGACGGATAATCCGGCAGTTCCGTCTCATCAAAAAGCATCTGCTTATAAAACAAGGAACCCTTTGGTATCTTCCCTTCAATTTCCGTTATTTTATCAAGAATCTCCTCCTCACTCATCGCACATGAATCATCAGTAAAAATACTGGGTATTTCCTTATAAGCAATCATCTCCTTATTAATCTGAGTGCGCGGTTCAATGGTTACAGCCGCGACCGGAACTTTCTTTAAATCAATCGTCTTATCCAAAATCACTTTAAATAAAAGACCATTCACAAGCAGCAGGCTGATTCCTCCTGCCGCGGCAAGATTTTTACGATTTTTCATTCTTTCAGCTCCTCAATCATGGCTTCCTGCACATGAATCATCAATCCTCTCAGCTTACTCTTATTGACCGCCATGATTTCCACCTGCATAAAAAGCGGTTCTTTAATGAAGCCGGTCAAGGCAATCTGATACTCAAGATCCCGCAGCGCCAGATCCTTGAAATCAGCCTCAAAATGCTGAAGGACATCATAGATTTCAAAATCCCATTCATCGACATAGGCTGCCATTGTTGACATCAAAGCCCGCTTAGCAGCCATTTCAATCGTATTCTTGGTATGATCATACTCCACATACCAGCTCATTCCCAGCACAAGCGTGAAAGTCATGAAGATTATCATGAACGTCCAGTACCATGATTTCATCTTATCCCTCCTACTCCTATATACGCAAAAAAAAGCGGGTTTCCTAAAAAACCCGCAGAATCCTTATACTTAATCAGAAAGCAAATCAGTCCCATTAAAGATTGAAGAAGCTGATTTAAGCAGCAATAAGGCAAAAACTAGATTAAATACAAAAGGCAGTACCGTAATCAACACCAGATTAAAGTCAAATGCAAAGGCGGCAATACCGGCAAGAATACCGCTTGGAATCAACATCATCAGCAGTAAAAGCATTCTCAGCATTTGTTCCACCGCCGCGTTATTGCGGCTTTTCATGATGCGGTAAGAAATCATCGTGCCGGAAATCATCGTGAGACTGACACCCAAAAGATTTAGAGCTACCGGCATGATCTCAAGCAGCTTCATTTTAAAGCCAAACAGACAAAACAGCATAATCAAAAGGATAATCATTAATGCTTTAACTAAATAAGGCAAGGCACAGGCAATCCCCTTTTTAAAGCTTGAATCAGGAATCAGATAAATCTGATAATTCTTAATCTCCGCTTCCAATGAGAAATCATTCATGATAAAGAATACACACATAAATGACATCGACAGAAAATAAGCAGAACCCATTCCCATAAACAAGGACATGACAAAGAAAATCAGCACCATGATCACCGACTGAAGCGGGAATAAATTCTTTGACCGCTTCATGATCAGCAGATTCTTTGAGAGAATCGCAAAAGCGCCTGGCCGGAAATGAGCAGGCTGATCATCATTGATCTTAACCTTATCGACAATTCGCTCGCCCCTTTTCAGACGCGCATAGTTCTGTGTGAAATTCACCGCTTCATCATATGCCTTCTCACAGAAATCATCCTTGATATTAATAAAATAAATAAAGGCGATCAGCATACATGCCAGAGTCAGCAGGAATGCCAGTAAAACAAAGGTCATATTGCCGGTTAAAAAGGAAGTTAATGCTAATTTCATCCAGCCAAACAGCGGTACAAAATGAATCAGCGGATTGCGGATAAAGGTTGTCATCGCTCTGCCGAAATCAAAGCCGACCTCAAAAAGATTAACCAAATATAAAAGAACCAGAAAAGCTATGAAGGCTGTCAGAATGAATTTTCGAATCCATTTATTCTTTGCGCTGCGAATTTCTAAAATATGTAATATATCAACCAAAAGCATAAAAAACATAAAGAATACGAAACAATACAGATATGTAAACAACAAAAACGGCAGGGTTGTATTCATGATAAAAGCAACTAAGAAATACATCGGATAAAGTGCCAGCATCAATGACTGAAGAAGGGTTGTCATGGCGATAAAGCTCATGATCTGACGTTTTGTGAAGGGCCCGGTAAACATCATATAAGCATCGGTTTCCTTCATCAGCAGCTGCCGTTTGCTGGCTAGCTGACTGATGATGAGAAAGGCAGACATTCCCACCACAATCATCGCGGAAACATTAGGATCTGCAGGCTGAGCATTAGTTTTTAAACTCACTGACATATAAATTAATAAAATATAAAAAGATGAAAGCAAAATCGTCAGAATTGCTGAACTGGGCTTAGAAAACAGATGGCGGATCGTTGCCTTCAGCTTGATCCACTGAAGCTTACAGATGATGCTCATGCTGTTCACCCGTACAGGCAAAGAATATCTCTTTCAAAGATTCCTCATGCAGATCATCACGGCGCACTGTCCGCACGATCTTTCCTTTATTCATGATATAAGCCTTGTCCCAGATATCATCGATTACATCAATGATATGCGTACTGATCAGCACCGCAACACCCTTGTTTTTCAATTCAACCAGCAGCTTTAATACCTCTTCAATGCTTGCCGGATCAAGTCCGACCATCGGTTCATCAACCAGCAGTACCTTCGGTGACAGTACCAAAGCCAGCAGCATTGATACTTTTTGCTTCATTCCCTTTGACAGATTCTTGACAATCGTTTTCTTCTTCTCGCTTAAATCAAAAAGCTCATAATATTTCTCCGCCAGCGGCCGATAGTCCTTAATCTGATAAGCTGCCGCAATAAATTCCACATGCTCATCCACACTCAGCATATCATAAAGCACCGGCGCTTCCGGTATATAACCAAAGCTGCGCTTGGCATTTTCCGTTTTATTGGCATAACCGCAGATTTTAATTTTCCCCTCAAACTGCAGCAGGCCGACAATACTTTTAATCGTTGTCGATTTACCTGCCCCATTGGGCCCCAGCAATACGGTAATCTCTCCGCTTGCCGCTTCAAGATCAATATTATCAACGGCTTTAAAAGAGCCGTATTCCTTTGTTAAATCATGGCATTCAATCATAATAGTACCTCCGATTCCCTTAGATTATATCATAGATCATGAAATCTAAGCTTACACTATTGTAATACATCGATAAAACAAGAAAAAAGCGGTACCGCTTAGTGTACCGCATCCTTCAAATTTTATAAAGCCACATCCAGAGTTGAACCATCAGGTCCTGGTGTTTCTTTTAAATAATCAACAATTTTCTGCTTAGCATCCGGTTTGCTTGGTTTGCAAAGACTTACTGTCTTCACTTCCCCATTCACCAATGCTTCCGCCAGACCTGAACAGCCGGCAAAACCGCAGCCGCCGCAATTATAACCAGGCAGCATTGAAGTTACCGTTTCCTGACGAGCATCAACTTCAACCTTTAAAAACTTATCAGCAACACCCAGTCCAAGACCAAGGAGTGCGCCAAGAATCAGCATTGTTAATACAGCTTGTAACATAATGTTTTTCCTTTCTTAACTTTCGTGAACTGGATTATTCCCGCAGGAAACATCCTTACAGCCCTTGCAGCTGACTTTCAAATCCTCGCAGCCCTTTGGAACCGGTGTCTTATGGTTCAAATAATAGAGCAGCGCATAGATTGCGCCTAAAGCCGCAAAAAGCAAAACCGCACTTAACATCTTAAACCAGACCCGCTAATCCGCTGAATGCCAGCGCCATTAAACCAGCAACGATCAAGGCAATCGGATTACCGACAAACGGTGCCGGTGTCTTTGCACTTTCAAGACGTTCACGAATTGTTGAGAAGATGAAAATTACCAAAGTGAAGCCAATAGGAACACCTAATGAATAAACAATCATCTGTGAGAAGGTAAAACCATTTGAAATATTCTCTAAAGCTACACCTAATACTGCACAGTTAGTAGTAATCAACGGCAGATAAATACCTAATGATTTATACAGTGTCGGTGAATATTTCTTGATCACCATTTCAACTAACTGCACGAAAGCGGCAATTACCAGAATGAAAGTGATCAAATCCATATATTCAATACTGAATTTCACCAGAACTAAATGATAAATCGCATAAGTAAAGATCGAAGATGCAAAGATAACGAAGGTTACAGCTGCACCCATTCCAAGCGCACTGCTGGTTTTCTTGGAAACACCCATGAAAGGACAGATACCCAGGAATTTGTTTAAAATAATGTTATTGATCAATACTGAACCAATAAATAATGTAAATAATTCTCCCATATTGATCTCCTTTCTACTTTCCTAGTGATTCAAGCACAGTTTTAACTGCTTTAGTTACTGAATCACTGGAGAATGTTGCGCCGCTTTGTACATCAACTTCAAAATCAGAAGAAGCTAAACCTTCAAACTGATTAAAGAATTCTACATTGTTGATTGCATCGCCGATACCCGGAGTATCTGCGAAAGTATCAATTTCAACGCTCTTAACTGAGCCTGAAGCTTCATCAACAACGATCTTGAAGGTATTTTCAGCACCGCCGGTTGTAGCAGTAAAGCCAGGTGCAGATACGATATAGGTCGTTTCGCCGTTTTCACTGCTTTCTGACAGGATGCCAGTAGCTGTTTCACCGCCGTTAACCGGTTCAGAATTATCTGGTTCAACCGGTGTTTCAGCTTCCACAGCCGTATTGACATTGAATTCACCGCGTACTGCGATTACCGCAACTAACGCTAAAACAACAACACCTAAACCAATACCCCAATTCTTTTTATTCTTGCTGGCTTTGTAAGCATTTAAAGCAGCTGCCAGACACGCAAAGGTAATAAATGCGCCGATTGGATCTTTGAATAAAGAGATTGTATATTCTGCCGGGAAGAATTCTGCCTGGAAGAAAATTTGTGTTGGATTAAATGGATTTGCGAATGACAGCATACCCGTAGCCAGCAGCTGACGGATCGTAGACATTGCCAATAAACCAAAAGTATAGCCAAGTCCCATGCCCAGACCATCTAAAGCTGAATCAAGCAGACCATTCTTGCTGGCAAACGCTTCAGCACGGCCTAAGATGATGCAGTTAACAACGATCAGCGGCAGGAAGATGCCTAATGCTGTATACAGATCTGTCGCATAAGCCTGTACCAGCATTTGAATAATTTTAACTAAGGTTGCGATAACGACAATATAAACCGGAATACGGATTTCATCCGGAGTGATCTTGCGGATCGCGGAAATGATTACATTTGACATAATGGTTACCAGAATAACGGCAACCCCCATACCAATGGCATTGTTCAGGGTAGTAGAAATAGCCAGTGCCGAACAACAGCCGAGATATAAACCGAAGATTGGGTTTTCACGAATGAAACCCGCTTTAAAATTCTCTAAACGTTCCATTGTTTTGCCCCCTATTTCGTAGCGTTGTAGTATTCTACAACTTCTTTAAGACCATTAACTGTTGCCGTAGAAGAAACCGTAGCACCAGACAATGTATCGATCTTAGTATCAATTGGCTTGCCGACAAACTGATCATAGAATTCAGCATCAGAAACACGGCTGCCAAAACCGCTAGTATCGTTATTTTGCAATACTTTGTAACCATCAAAGTTACCATTTTCACCGATAGCGACAAGATAGATCAAGCTATCCTTGAAGCCGGTAACGGATACTTTATAAATCATGCCTTTGCCAGCTGCTTCATAAGCACCGATAATGCTGCCGGTATCACCGCTTAATTCAACTGCTTTGAAATCAGCACCCGGATAAATCAATTCAAGATTTGCCTTTTCACTGGCAATCGCACTCTCCTCAATAATCGGTGCTGTAACCGCGTTAACAGCTGCCAAAGCACCGCCGGCGATTGCTGAAATCAATGCTAGGAATACGGTTAAATGAAGAATTTTTTTCATATGATTCCCTCCTATTCAGCAAGCGCTGTAAGTACAGCCTTGATTACTGATTTTGAAGTATAAGTAGCTCCGGATACGACATCACTAACCATTGTGTCAGCGGTTGCTCCTGCAAACTTACCTAAATAATCAGCCGTAGTTGCCTGATCGCCGATGGATGCCGTATCAACAAACTTACTGCATTCAACACTGACAACCGCTTTATTTGCATCAACCACAACCGTGAACTCATTGAGATCACTGCCGCCGTTGATTGCCGCGAAGCCCTGAGCATCTACGGTATAAGTCGTTGTACCGTCGCCATTATCCTTGCTATCTTTCACACTTGCTTCAATCTTTTTCACTAATTCGTCATCGGCGATACTCACTTCCTGTTTAGCGCTGAAACCGGCATCCATGCCATGAGCTTCCATAGCCGCTAAAACCGCGCGCACCGCTGACTTTGATGAATAAGTCGCACCAGACACTGCATCCACTGTAAAATCTGCCGCATTAACGCCTGCAAATTGTGCAAAGAACGCATCATCATTAATCTTATCACCGATCGTCGGTGTATCATTTACTTCAACAGCCTCAACCTTTACAACCTCATTGCTGTCATTTAAGGTAACCTTGAAGATATTGGCCTTTTCGCCGCCATTCATAATGGCAAAGCCATCAGCCTGAACAGTATAAGTAGTTTCACTGCCATTAGTCTGAGTATCAGTTACTTCAGCCATTAAGGTTGCGACATACGGATCAGAAATACCATTGATCTTAACTGCCGCTTCAGGTGCACTTGGAACATTTGTATCCGCTGATGCACTGGCCGGTTCAACAACGCTGATTGCCAGCAGACAAGCTGCCAGACCAACGACTGCCGTAGAGGCAAACATTTTAATCGCTTTTTTCATTGTCTTGCGTTGTTCGCCGTCTAATGCACGTTCAATCATCGGTGACAATGAGTTCATAATCAGAATTGAATATAAAACGCCTTCAGGAAGATTCGCTTTTACACGGATCAGCACCGTCAGGATACCGCAGCCTAACGCGAAGATACAGCGTCCAGCCGCTGAAGTCGGTGATGTTACCGGATCAGTTGCCATAAATACAGCACCGAAGAATAAACCGCCGCTTAAAATATGATAGAACGGATACCAGATACCAGCACCAGTAAATAATGCGATGCAGGCTGTCAGTACAAACACCGTTGAGATATAAACTGTTGGTACACGCCAATCGATTACCTTGCGGTATGCTAATACGATACCGACAAGACCAATCAGCAACGCGCTTGTTTCACCAAGAGCCCCTGGGTACATACCGATAAACAGATTGCCCAAACCGCCTACTGAATCAAGCAGCTGATTTGCTAATGAAGCATCGGTCACTAACCAGTGATACTGACCTGCCATCAGCGTAGTCGGTGTCACAGAAGTAACGATGTCCGTTGTAGAAGCTGTGAAAGCAGCAAAAATAATTGCGCGTCCAACGGCTGCCGGATTAAAGATATTCTGACCAAAACCGCCGAATACCAGTTTACCAAATAAAATTGCCATCGCACTTGAAATAGCAACTGCATATAATGATGTACTGATTGGCAGCATCAAAGCAAAAATCATTGCTGTGATGAATGGGAAAGATGTTTTAATAAAATTCAATACATTCTGCTTTGTAGCTAAAGCCCAAAGCACTTCAACGGCACATGCCGAAACTAAAGATACAAGCATGATCAGCAGTGCCTGCGTCACATATGCGCCGCCATACTGAGTTCCATAATAGAACAGTGAGAACGCATAGACAACCAGCAGACCGATGGCCAGTTCACGCATGATTTGCTGAGTTGAAAGCTTGCATTTATAGTTAGGTGCCGGATTAAAAGTAAATTTCATAATTGACTCCTCCTACTTCTTGCTAAATGCCATATAGGCACGCTTAGCTCTGCGCATTGTTTCTGTAACAGCAATCTTAGAAGGGCATACATACGTACACATACCGCATTCAATGCATGATGTGATCTGCAGCAAGCCGATTCTTTCCATGTCTTTAGATTTCATCGCCTGAGAAATCCGCACTGGCTGCAAGCCTGACGGACAATGATCCGAACAGCGTCCGCAGCGCAGACAGGCAATTTCCTGAGCAGGCTTATTAAGCTGTACAGTTAATGCATTGTTCTGACGTTCAACCGAAACCGCATCCGTAGTCATGGTAGCACCCATCATTGGGCCGCCCACCGACAGCAGAATATCTTCACCAGCATAACCGCCGGCTGCCTGTTCAACAACTTCATGCATGGATGTACCCATACGAACTAACGCATTCGTCGGTTTCTTAACGCCGTCACCGGAAATCGTCATTACACGGGATACGATTGGTTCACCCTTAACCATGGCTTTACCAAACATATAAGCCGTTGTCGCATTATTGACAACCGCGCCTACCTCACCTGGCAGACGGTCATAATCTTTACCGGTAATCTCGCGCACTAAAGTACGTTCCCATCCCATTGGATAAACATCAGGAACTTCACGTACCGCAACGCCTTCAACACCCTTTAATTTAGACTGAACAAAAGAAATCAGCTCTGGATGTGATTTCTTGATAGCAATTGCAACTTCCTTCGCTTCAGCCATCTTTTTCATCGCCAAAATACCTGTCAGCATTAAATCAAATTCATGCTCTGTCAAGTAATAGTCAGAAGTGATGAACGGTTCACATTCAACCGCATTAATAATCAAAATCTGAACATCCTTGGCAAATTTATATTTGATATAAGCTGGGAAACCAGCGCCGCCGCAGCCAATAATACCAGCATTCATCATAAAGTCGATAAGCTCTTCTCTTGATGCGCTCTGCCAGTCAATCGTACCAAACGGCTGACATTCCGTATACAAACCATCATTCTCAATTACGATGTGATCAATTTGCTTTAAACTCTGATGCATCTTTTTCTCGATGCCCTTTACTGTGCCGCTGACACTTGAAAAAATAGGAACGACATTGCGTTCATCAAAGACAGCGATCTTTGTTCCGACAGCTACTTTATCCCCCTCGGCAACCAGCACTTTCGGGTTTTGTGCGGCCCCGGCAAACAAAGGAATACTCACTGTTTTACCTGGATCGACAACAAACAGTTCTGATGCTTCTGTTAAATCTTTGTGACCATTGATATGCTCGCGCATTGGCCCCTTAAACAAAGACATATTTTCACCTTTCCTCTCATTTTTACTATGTGAATTTTTTAAAAATTCGCACCCTTAATATTATAACACAAATTAAATTCATGAAAATGGAAAATTAATAAATTCTCAACTGTTTCTAAAAAAACTCATTAAAAAAACATTTCAATAATGGGATATTTTACAATTTTCATCGAGTTCAGCGCTTACAATCATGAATGACTTGATGAATCAAAATCAGAAAAACAATTTAGTAATTTTTTCACAAATAAAATGGCACAAAGACACCCTTGTTTTGATGCAACTATTTTGTGTTGTCAGCCGCAATTATGATATAATAAACAACGGTGATAAAAAATGAAAAAAAGTTTAATCCTGCTGATGAGCCTGCTGCTTATCGGCTGCAGTGCTGAACAAGAACCGGTTAAGGAACAGAGCCGTTATAACAATCAGACATTGGATGCCGGATTTGATACTGTAATCTCATTAATTGCTTATGCCGATGATGAATCACAGTTTAATGAATATTTTGATCTGGTGCGTTCTGAGTTTAAACGCTACAATGCCCTGTTTGATAAGTACAATGATTATGAAGGTGTAAATAACATCAAAACAATCAATGACAACGCGGGTATTCAGCCGGTAAAGGTTGATGATGATATTCTGGAAATGCTTGAATTATCGAAACAGTTCTCTGAATTATCCAATAACAAGTTTGATATTACGATGGGCCCTGTACTTGAAATTTGGCATGAATACCGTGAGGCAGGCATCAGCCTGAATACTGAGGGACAGGATGCGCCGGTTCCGTCAATGGAAGAATTACAGCAGGCCAAAGCTTGTGTCGGCTGGAATAACGTTGAAATTAACGAAGCGGAAAGCACCGTTTATCTGAATCAAGCATGCGCAAGCCTTGATGTCGGTTCAGTAGCCAAGGGCTTCACGGCTGAAAAGGTTGCCCAAGAGCTTGAAGCGAGAGGTTTAACCAGCGGCATCCTTAACGCCGGCGGCAATGTGCGGGTGATTGGCAGCAAACCTGACGGCAGCGCATGGAATGCGGGGATTCAAGTTCCAGATCTGAATGGCATCAACGGTACTTTAGGTGTTCTGCCGCTTTCCGGCAAACAATCATTAGTTACTTCCGGTGACTATCAGCGCTATTATTTATCAAATGGTGAATTGATGCATCACATCATTGATCCTGATACACTTTTCCCTGCCCGTCATTCACGCGCTTTAAGTGTAGTCACGGATAATTCAGGAGTTGCCGATATTTGTTCGACATTGCTTTATACGATGGATTATCAAGAAGCCAATGAAATGATAGAGAAAATCCGTGATTTAGGTTATTCATTAAGTGTAGTTTGGGTTTATAACAGCGATGATGAAATCCCTGAAGGCAAAAAAGAATTTAAGTATCTTGATTACATCATAGTAACAAGTGATGATATTGAAGACATCTTCACGGTTTCCAAATAAATGTCCGGTCAAATTTGACCGGCTTTTTTTATATAGAAAAGGAACCTACACATGGTAAGCTCCTGATCATTGCTTTAAGTAAATTAATTCCTGCTCATCAATCAAAATCGGTATCACATCGCCGACCTGATGGCTGTATTTTCCCTTATTGAATTCAAGACGCAGCGTCGTATATTCATTTTCATGATGCACATGAATCGGATGAACCAGATAAATCCTTGAAAAAACATCATCGATGACTGCTTCAATACGGCATGGAATTGAATGCTCAGCCTCCCTGATGCGGATCGTATGCGCTCTGACCCCGATATAAGCACATGGCTGTTTCATGGTAAAAGGCAGCTGCCAGTCCACAGCAACTCCCGCCTCCACTCTTGATATATTCTTACAGCCTGTCAGCAGACATGCCGAAAGCGTTTTGGGATCTTTAAATAATTCATCCTTAGTATTCATTGATTCTACATCGCCCTGATTCATGACAACAATTGAATTACAGAGCCGATAAATCTCTGAACGATTATGTGAAACTAAAAGCACATCTCTTTTAAAAACCTTAAAAAGCCTCATCAGTTCCTGTTCACACTGCCATTTCAAATATTCATCTAATGCGGAAAAGGGCTCATCCAGTAAGATAATTTCCGGATCGCTGATCAGCATGCGGGCCAAGGCTGCGCGCTGCTGCTGACCGCCTGAACACTGATGGGGATAGTGATCAGCTAATGCACGGATATAGAAGCTGTCAAGCAAAGCCTCAATCCGAGACTGAGCGGCTTCCTTTGGGCCATGATATGCCATTTTCAGATTTTCATATATTGTCATATTCGGAAACAGCGCATAATTTTGGAAAAGATAACCGACACGGCGCGCCTGCGGTTTTAAATTGATCCTACGTTCTGAATCAAACAGTACACGGTCATTAAGAATAATTTTACCGCGGTCAGGCTTAATAATGCCCGCAATACATTTCAAAGTCATCGTTTTCCCGCAGCCGCTGGCTCCCAGCAGACCCAAAATATGATCCTGATCATGAAATTTAACCTTTAAAGTAAAATTCCCGACTTGTTTTTCAATATCAACCCACAAACTCATTGCAGATTCCCCGCTTTCTTCCGGCTCAGCCAGCTGTTCCATGCATTGACAGATAAAATGGCGGTAAATGAGAGAGCAACAATGACAAGAACCCATTTAAAAGCCAGTTCCCGATTGCCGCTTTGGGTTGCTGAATAAACCGCCAGCGCCATCGTTTGAGTACGGCCCGGAATATTGCCGGCAACCATAATCGTTGCACCGAATTCGCCCATTGCTCTGGCAAATGACAAAATCGTTCCAGCAACGATACCCGGCAGACTATTAGGTAAAAGAATTTTCATAAATATGGCGGTTTCACTGATACCCAGCGTCCGCGCCGCCGCAAATAGATTCTCATCCACCTGTTCAAAAGCGCCTAATGCGGTACGATACATCAAGGGAAAAGCCACAACCGTTGACGCAATGACAGTTCCTCCCCATGAAAAAATCACGGAGAGATTCATCGTTTCAAGCAGCTGACCAATCCATGAATTTTTACCAAAAGCCAACAGCAGAAAGAAGCCTACTACAGTGGGCGGCAAGACCATCGGCAGCGTAAAAACAGCGTCGGCTAAGCTTTTAAAGCGCTGACGTTTTAAGACGAAATAAGCCGCCAAAATGCCCAGCACAAAAGCGAAGGCCGTTGCGAACAGCGCTGTTTTAATCGATATAAATAACGGTGATAAATCCATTATTTTGCCAGGGCAAAGCCATATTTAGTAAATATTGCTGCCGCTTCTTCACTGAAGCAATAATCAATAAAGGCTTTAGCGGCCTCTGACTGCTTGCTGTCCTTGATCATCGCAATCGGATAAACAACTTCCTTGTGAGATTCAGCCGGCGCCACAGCTGCAACATCAACCGCATCAGAAATAGCCGCATCGGTCGCATAAACCACACCGCAGTCGGCTTCACCGTTTTCAATCCATGTCAATACGGTGCGCACATCACTGCCATATACCGCTTTAGCACTTACCGCGTCCATGATTTCATAATGCTTGAAGATTTCTTCTGAATACTGGCCTACCGGTACCGAACCCAATTCACCTAAAGCAATCTTGGCAACCTCATCCTTAGTAACATCAGTAAACGAACTTAAGCCAAGCGGATTGCCTTTGGGCGTAATTAATACAACCTCATTCACTAATAAATCTTTTCTTGTATCCTTATCGATCAAATCCTTTTCATCGAGGGCATTCATCTGTTTCTGCGCGGCGCTGATAAACACATCGGCAGGCGCTCCCTCTTCAATTTGACTCTGCAGAGAGCCGCTTGAACCAAAGGTAAACGTCAAGGTTACATTGGGTGCCTCAACCTTATATAATTCCGCCAATTCAGTTAAACAATCCGTCATGCTGGCAGCCGCTGAAATCAACAGCTCTGCGGGTTTTACAGCATTGTTTTCATCCTCATTAGGTGCCGGGTTGGCCGTGCAGGCACTCAAGCATAACATACCAGCTAATAAACCCATCCATAGCTTCTTCATCAGTTAGTCCTTTCTCGCGCAGTTAACCGCGTCACCTTTAAGAATTTCAAGACCATGCTTTAATTCCGGCAGAATGACCTCAAGACACTCCCGCACCGCTTTAGGACTGCCGGGCAGATTAACGATCAGCGTCGACTGACGGATACCTGCCGCTGAACGGCTCAGCATAGCTCTTTTGGTGATTTGCATACTAAACGCGCGCATCGCTTCCGGAATTCCCGGCACTTCCCGTTCAATTACATCACGGGTTGCCTCCGGCATGCAGTCACGCATCGAAAAACCAGTACCGCCGGTAGTTAAAATCAAATCAGCCTGATGCTCATCACAGATTTTTTTCATTGTATCGGCCAGCATCTGACGCTCATCTGGAAGCAGCAGCATTGTTTTAACCTCATACCCCGCCGCTTTCAGCATCTCGCTGATTACCGGTCCGCTTAAATCCTCACGCTCGCCGCGATAGCCGGAATCGGAGGAAGTGATTATTGCGGCAGATAGCATGTCATTTCATCCCCCTCTTTGATTACCCCACCATGCAGAACACGGGTAAAAACACCCTCTCTTGGCATGATGCAGTCACCCATCTTCTTAAAAATCTCACAATGTGAATGGCACTCCTTACCGATCTGAGTCAATTCAAGAATCACATCGTTGCAGCGAAACAGCGTGCCGATCGGCAATGATTTAAAATCATAACCCTCAACAACGATATTTTCACCAAAAGCGCCATCCTTAACATCGGCTCCCTTGGCGTTAAATTCCTTGATTCGGTCATAAGATAACAAGCTTACCTGACGGTGCCAATTGCCGCCGTGGGCATCGGCTTCAATACCAAAGCCCTCCACCAGCTTAGCCTCATGAATGTTGTGTTTTTGTATACCTCGTACATCACTTGTACAAACTGCAATTACTTTTCCCATTTTATCCCTTTCTAGCCGCCAATCTGCGACATCATACGCGTTTCTTTTTTACTGTCCTTCGCACTGCTTTCAAAATGATGACTCAGCGGTTTTTGAAGAATGGTTTGACGAATCGCCGCAAGCATTTCCTCATCGCTGCATCCGGCATCAAGCATCGCTTTCAGATTGCAGCCGGCATCATATTGCAGACATGTCTTAAGCATGCCGTCAGCTGTCAGCCGCACACGGTTGCACTGTGAACAGAATTTATGTGACAAAGCGGCAATAAAGCCGATTTTGCCCTTAAAGCCAGCCAATGTATAATACACACACGGCCCATTGCCCAATTGCTTATCATAAGGCTTCAAAGCCCCATACTTAGCTTCTATACGCGCTGTCAGCGCCGCCTGAGAGAGACCCTTTAACGATTGTCCCAACCCGATTGGCATCAGCTCAATAAAGCGCACATGAATATTTTTATCCTTGGCCAGTTCAATCAATGAATAAAAGTCTTCATCACTGCTGTCGGCCAGCGGCACCGCATTGATTTTCACATTTAATGAAGTATCCGCCGCTTTGCGCAGCGCCTCTATCACTTGATCCGCACCTTGAAAACGCGTGATTTTTTTATAAGCTTCTTCATTGGTCGTATCTAATGACACATTGACAGAACTGATACCGGCATCAATCAGCTCATCCAGCTTCTCACTCAGCAATAAGCCATTGGTGGTCAGCGTGATGTTATCGATACCTTCAATCTGATTAATGGCTTTAATCAATGCCGTGCAGTCACGGCGCACTAACGGTTCACCGCCGGTTATCTTGATTTTATGTACACCCAATTGGGCAAATAATTTACAAAGATGCAGAATCTGTTCATAGCTTAAAATCTCATCATGTGACAGCTGGCAGACTCCCTCTTCCGGCATGCAGTAGATGCAGCGCAGATTACAGCGGTCAGTAATTGAAATCCGCAGATAATCAATGGTTCTTGAATATTCATCAAGCATCTTCATCACCCAACAGTGCCGTATTGATGAAATGGCCGCTCTTGCCGCCGGTTTTTTCAACCAGACAGATTTCAGACAGCTTCATCGTTTTATCAATGGCTTTAGTCATATCATAGATTGTTAAAAGGGCTACGCTCACACCGGTCAGCGCCTCCATCTCAACCCCTGTCTTGCCGGCCAGCTGGGCAGTGCAGACAGCCTTGATATAGCCGGCTTCCTGATTGATTTCAAAATCAATCCCACATTTAGTAATCGCTAACGGATGACACATTGGAATCAGCTCAGAAGTCTTTTTGACAGCCATGATTCCTGCCACTCTGGCAACCCCCAGCACATCACCCTTAGCGGCGCTGCCCTCAACAACGGCCTGCATCACCGCTTCATTGACATAAATCAACCCTTGCGCAACCGCGCAGCGCTGTGTGATATTCTTTTCTGTCACATCGACCATGACGGCATTGCCGGCACCATCAAAGTGCGTTAATTTTTCATTCATAATTTTCCTCCAGCATGACGATCTTCACGGTTTCCCCCGCTTTTAAGCCTTCGCTGCCTGCCGCAATATCAATCAGACAGTTACAGCCAAGCATACTCGCCAGCATGCCTGACGAATGTTTATCACTGTTTATCATGACTTCACCCTTAACCGCTTGAGCGCGGATAAACCGCCGATTGCCGCTGCGCTTTTGAAACGGCTGTTTTAAAATTGCCGTTTGACGTTTAGGTACAAGCGCTTCATTGCCGCTCATGACCGCCAGCAATTCACGGCCCATCAGATCAAAGGTAACTAAAGCCGCAAACGGATTGCCGGACAGTGATAACAAAGGGCAGCCCTCAACCATTGAAAACATCGCCGGGGTGCCAGGTTTTAGCTTAACCCGCCAAAACAGCTGTTCAGCATCAAGCAGCTGTACCACTTCGTGAAAGATATCCTTATCACCTACGGAAACACCGCCGGTTGTAATGATACAGTCACACTCCTTCATCATCGCTTTGATTTTCGCGCTGACCGCTTCAGCCTCATCACAGACAAAATCCGCAAGCACCGGTTTCATCCCCAGTGAGGCAAGCACACTTGTCAGCAATGTCAGATTCGTATCATAAATTTTACCCGGTCCAAGCGCGCTGCCCGGCTGAACAATTTCACTGCCGCTCACCAAGAGCCCTACCCGCACTGCATCATATACCATGATTTGATCAATACCCATTGAGGCGATGATGCCTAAATGTACCGGTCCCAATCGCTCACCCTTATGAATCATTACCGTTTGGGCCGTATAATCTTCACCCTTGAAGCAATAATTTTCATAAGCTTTCATCGCTTTAGGAAGCATTATCTCCTGGTCATCCCATGTACAATCCTCAAGCCGGATTACACAGTCACAGCCCTCAGGAATCGGCGCACCGGTCATGATGCGAACCGCTTCCCCTTCCTTAACATATCCCTCAAACGCTTCACCGGCATAGACACAGCCGATGATTTTCAGCTTTTTTCCCGCTTCACTGCCAGCGTGGTTAAAGGTAAAGCCATCAAGCGGTGAACGGTTAAAAGGCGGATTGTCAATGGGCGCAATAAGATCTTCCGCAAGCCGATAATTAAGTGCTTCTGTGATCGGCAAGCGTTTGATTCTTGACACTGGCTTTGCATGTTTGCGAATCAATTCAACAGCGTGTTCTAATTCAATATTCTTTTCCATCTTATTTACCAAAGCCGCAGTTAGGGTATGTACATACCGGACAATTCAGACACAGGCCGCCCTCGCCATAAGCTACAAAATCCATTTTATTCAGCTTCACACCAGCAGCAATTCTTGGCAGAACTAAATCAAAAATTGTTGCCTTGGCATACATGACACAGCCCGGCAGACCCATGATTGGTTTATCATCATCAAAATAACCTAAAGCAAACATCGCACCCGGCAACACCGGCGCACCATAGGTAACCATCGCTGCACCGCTTGCCTTGATAGCACCGGGTGTCTGATCATCCGGGTCCACACTCATACCGCCCGTACAGCAGATCAGATCCACCTTAGGGCGCATGTCCGCAATCGCCTTTACAATTGCTTCCTTATCATCATCGACAATACAATGCTCACTGACTTCAATACCATACGCTTTTAGCTTTTCAATAATTACCGGCGTAAAAGTATCCTTGATTCTGCCCTTAAACACCTCACTGCCGGTAGTAATAATACCAGCCTTGAGCGGCTTAAAAGGTACTAAAGATAAAAGCGGCTCAGCACCGGCGGCATTTTCTGCGTCCGCCATCTGACTTTGGGCAATGACTAAAGGAATCACCCGCGTACCCGCCAGTTTATCACCCTTTTTCACCGCTGTATTGCCATGCCGTGCAGCTATCATTACCTCATTCACACTATTCACTGCCATTAAACGCTTAGAATCAACCTGAAACAAACCGTCACAGGCAGCAATGATTTCAATTTTGCCTTCTCTTACTTCACTGCGTTCCATATGCTCATTGATGCAGAGCTTACAAAGGATCTCTGCCGCCTCATTTTCATGAAGCATACCAGCTTCCTTTTCCCAGACATAAAGATGTTCCTTACCAATTGAAAGAAGTACGGGGATATCTTCTTCCGTAACGATGTGCCCTTTTCTAAAAGCCGCACCCTTTTCTACATCCTTAACGATTCGGGTAATATCATGGCATAAAACATGACCAACCGCCTCACTCGTTTTGATTAATTTCATATTTTCTTCTCCTATAAAGTTCACAGCTGTCAGCACTGTGATTTCATCAATTATATTTAAAAAAGGCTGTTTTACGCATTTTGAGCGCAAAGCAGCCTTAAGCATCATCTGATTACCAGACGTCTTTAAAATGACTGCTCCTTTTCAAAGATGGAAGGTTTTGCTGTTTCCAGCAAAGCCCTTAAGCTGATGCTTAGGCCAGACATCCGTGGGGGTCTTTAGGATTGAATGGCTCGGAGATCAATTATTAAATTTTAAAACTAGCGGCGATAGCCATATTCACCATATTCAGCACCTTCCGCAAGTGCCTTGGCATATTTTTCAGACATAATGTCTTTGGAATACAGGTAAGTAATGTTATTTCCGGTAACAACCGTTGCCATATCCGCATATTCCTCATGCTTTTCAAACTGCTCAACCGCACGTTTGATCTGCGGCATCGTATAGAAATACGGATGCAGCGTAAAGTAATCCAGCGGTGTCGGTGACGGATATGTCTTACAGCTGAAACGCACCATCTCGGCAATCGTTTTCGGCAGATTCTTTTCCTCTACAAGCATCGCTATACGGGCATAGTTATCACTCATATTGGCATTGGAATAATAATACACATCTTTATCACCTTTAATGGATACAATATCCGCACATGATTCTGTTTCACGCATTTCCTGAAGCAGCGTCTCAAGCGCCTCTTCCTCGGCAGCCAAAGCCGCATATGCGGTCAGCATCGCGCCGGCAGAACGTTCACGGATAAAATCAGCAAGTAATTCAGCCTTCGTTTTTTCCTTCATCTCAGGCTGCGGCATAGCAGCGGCGGCCGCCATCGCTTCCGCGTATGGATCTTCCACCTCCGGCAATGATTCAAGATATTCCATCAGATCTGGTTTCTCTTCAGCCTCTGCCTGCTGTTTTGCGATCATGCGATCTTCATTGTATTCAGAAACTAACTCTGGATTTTCCTCTTCTTTAACAAATCCAGGTTTACGACGACCAAATAACATAACTACCCAACCTTTCTATTCAGCCTATGCAGGAAGCAGACCGCGAGCCGCCAGATCATCAGCCATATAGCCAAGACCTACACGTTCAAGGGTTGCTCTGGTTGGAATACCAGTCTTGACATCCCATCCCATTTCCTCATAGAACATATCCTTCGCAAGTTCCATATCAGCGCGGTCCAGCTTGACCGTACCTTCTTCAAATGCCTTAAATTCAGGCTCTTTATCAAATACCCAGTTACAGATCGTATCATGATCTTCACGCAGATTCGTACTGCCTTCATTAATATTAAATGAAATGGCAGTCATAACACGCAGCATATTAGAAATACGCTCACTTGCTAAATCAACGTCTGCACGTGTCCACTTTTCACCGGTAACCGCACTCATGAATTTCGCATCCAAATCATGGTCACCCTTATAATTACGAGACTTGGCAGGTGATTGTGTCATCGGCCACATCCAGTTGCAGACAGTTGCTGAATCATGCCATTGCTTACCGATAAACGCCCATTTCGCAAGTCTTGCTTTTGAACGGTTCATTGGCGTATATTTCTTAGGCATATCGACACAGCCTTCACCGAATTCATCTTCTAATGTCTTTTTATAAACTTCATAAGGACAGCCGGAACCAACGATATTGATCATATGATGGATCATGCAGTCACGGTTATACATGATGCTGTAAAGCACACCAACCTGGTATACATCTTCAGAACCATGGTGACGAGGATAACCATTGTAAGAAATCGTCTGCATATAGTTGTCATCCCAGAATTCCTGACCGAGATTCCATCTTTCCGCAAGCAGGTAAGTTCCATCACCTAAGTGAGAGATTTCACCTTTCTTAGTAGCGATCTGTTCAATGATCCACCACATCCACTTCGGATTGCCTTCCTTCATTAAATCCCAAGGTACAGCATCATATTCTTCCTTCGGCAATACTCTTTCAAATACGCCGTGCTTATAGCACCAGTTGAATTCACGAAGCAGGTTGCCATAGTTTTCCCAAACACCAAAGTTATCTAACGCACGCTCACCGGCACCGTTGATGATGATGGAAGCATCGCCTTCATCGACGAAATCTTTGACACCCTCAGGATACCATGTAGTGTTGTAGATGATTGGCATACATGTATTGGATACACGTGTCGGCAGTTCATATTCAGCCAACGGAGCCATTTCATATTCAGCATAGCAGCGTACCGGACATGAAGAACAGCCGCCAACCTTAACCATGTACTTCTGGGCAATATCGCCAAAGTCAAACTGACCCTTCATACAGCGGTATGCAATCTTATTGATATCATCATAAGGCTGCTCACCCATATCGATCGGGCCGCCTTCAGCTAATCCCCAAACACGGCCAGGCGCACCAGCCCAGCGGTTATTGCCGCTTGGTGCAGAATATTCTGCCCAGCTTTGCGGAACTGCCGGTACATTGTGGTTATTGTTGCCGCCGATCAGCTCGCGCAGCATGTAATCACATAATTCTTTAAATTCAGCAGGATTAGCAATCTTCACATTGCCAGTACCTCTGACTACCACTGACTTAACATTCTTACTGCCTAATACAGCGGCTGTACCAGCACCCGCAGAATCACAGGAAGAAGTCAGCATACAAGAGTAATTGACTAGATTTTCACCAGCCTGACCAATTGATACAACATCGAAATCAGAACCATTTTCTTCAATCATGATTCTGTTAGTATCAAAGGTTCCCATACCCCATGTATGTTCAGCTGATTCAATGGTTACTTTATCATCATCGATCTTGATATAGACATGGCCGGCAGCCTTACCTTCAATGACCAATGCATCATAACCGGCATACTTGAAGTTATGCGCGATATGACCGCCCATATGACCATCAAGAATTGAATAGCCCTTAGTCCATGCAGATAGCGTCGTAACATTCATACGTCCTGAGCATGGCACACCGGAAGCCGTTAACGGTCCGACGCCAAAAATAATTTTATTGGCTTCATCATAAGCCTTTGTAGTTAAAGGTACTTCATCATACATGATCTTGTATGCAAGTCCCATACCACCGATATAATCCTGATATTTTGCTGTATCCTCCGTAGTGATCGAACCCGTTGTCAGGTTGACACGCAGGATTTTTCCAGCCCATCCATAGTTTGCAGACATGAATTAATCCTCCCTTTCTATTTGTGTACTTCCTGAGCAGCAGCTGTTACCTCATCCCAAGGAATGATTGACAGCGCACCGGCAGGACAGCCTTGTACACATGCACCGCAGGCAATACACTTGCTTGACTTGTGCGTTTCAGGATTCACGGTCGGCATATGCCATGGACATGCCTGAACACATGCACCGCAGCCAATACATTTTTCCTGATCTACAACACGGATACCGTTGTCATTGGCATAAATAGCCCCCTGCGGACAAGCATTTCCGCAAGCTGGGTCCTTACACTGACGGCAAGTATCAGGGAAATAAACCCAGTCTTTATTGCCGTAAAGACCATGTTCACCGTTCAATGTAATATTGCGCTGAACCTTAACACGAGAAATATACGTAGAAGCCACACCATCATTTACCAGCGTACAGTTGATTTCACAACGCTGACAGCCTACACACTTGGCAGCATTGACAACCAGCAGTCCCTGCGGCATAGCCCATGTAGCAACTTCACCGTTATCGATCTGTTGCTGAGTGCACCCGAACAAAGAAAGCAATGAAGCGGAAACAGTTAAACCCATTAACCCTTTTCCTGAAATCTTCATGAACTGTCTTCTTGTCATTTCGGTGTCGAGTGCTTTGGAGATTTTCTCCTCAATCTGTTCTGACATTTTTTCTGACATTTTTTCAACCCCGTTCATTTGTCAAAAGTCACTGTGCGATATTTTCACAATAAAAAAGCAGCAGTAACCGCTGTTTGTAAGAAGGCTTAACAAGTTTGTGAAAGTTTTCCCGTATAACCCCACATGCCCTAAAAAGTTCCCCTTAAAACTAATTGTATTATAACCCTTAATGCAATTCACTTCAATAATTTTTTCACATACTTCTCGCTGAATAATCTATTGAGAAAGTTTTCACAGATTGTTCAATTCACTTCCCTGCACCTTGCAATTTCTAATAGGATAAACTATAATTCATGTGTGTGGATATGAAAAACTATCCTTTAAAGGGGTGAAATTATGTTTGGAAGAATTGGTGCCGGAGAATTAATAATCATTTTGATCATCGTTCTGGTTATTTTTGGTCCCAGCAAATTGCCGCAGATTGGAAAATCAATGGGTGAAGCTATTAAAGAATTCAGAAAAGGAACCCAATCCGTAGAAAAGGAAATCAAGGATCTGACTGATCCAGCAAGTGACGAAAAATAGTTACAAGTAGAAAGGATGTACAGCCGTGAGTTCTAACTCGAAGCAGGGTACATTTGTCGAGCATCTTGATGAACTCCGTAAACGTCTGACTCTGGTAATCGTTATCAATTTGATTGCCATGTTTATCTGTTATCAGTACATCGATATTCTGATTCAATATCTGCTGAATCTGAATCCGGGCATGGAACTGATCTATGTCGGACCGTCAGAACTGTTCATGGTGTACATCAAAGTATCGCTGCTGTGTGCCATCGTCTTATGTTCACCGATTACCCTTTATCAGATATGGGCCTTTGTTTCTAAAGGGCTTTACAGCAATGAAAAAGTATATATGCTGATTTCGCTGACACTGGGACTCGCTTTTTTTATCATCGGTGTTATTTTCTGTTATTTTGTTGTCTTACCAATTACCTTAAGTTATTTTGTCAGAATATCCATCAGTGATATTGCCGCAATGATTTCCATTGAACAATTTATGTCTTTCTGCAATCAAATGCTGCTGTGCTTTGGAATCGTATTCGAAATGCCGATTCTTTCCTTTTTGTTAAGTAAGCTTGGTATCTTAAAACCAGCGTTCTTTAATGAAAAGCGTGGTTTCCTTTATGTTTTGATCTTCATTGTTGCCGCAATCATCACACCGCCGGATATTATGTCGCAGATGCTTTTAGGCATACCGATGTGCCTGCTGCTTGAAATAAGCATGTGGATCTGTCGGACGGTTGATAAATTTAATACTAAAAAAATGAATGCTGTCAAAGCGTTATAATCAAGTGCCGATGAAAAGCGGTGCTTTTTTTATATTTAAATAGACAATTAACTTCATAATTGAAATTAATTGTCTTATTGTTTCTTGTTCAATTTATCTTATGTGATATCGATACTTTTTATTTCATATCTTATAAAATGACGCTTTACTATGTAAAAATAATATTTTCACCCTTTATGTCTAATTAGAAAATAAAGACTTGTTATTTACTCACCTCATACCTACTTACAAAAAATACCAAATAATTGTAAGCATAGAGGAATCAACTGACATCATGTACAAATCCTTTTTAATTTCTGAGCTTACTAATCATATAAAATTTATAAATTAAATTGCAAAAAGTTAAACTATATAAAATTATGCTTTATTCTTCTATGAAACGAGGTATACCAGAAGAACTCTTTAAATTAAATCCCTTTACAATATAATTATCATAACCAAATTCAAATCTTTGCTCATATAAATTACCTAACAAATCTCTAAATCTTATTTTGAACTCTATAAAGTCTGAAATTCTTCCATTATCTTTTTTTGGAATTTCTTTTACTATACTGAATGATACGCGTTCTTTAGGTAAAGCATAATATTGATTAAGATACTCATAAATAAAATAACTATTTTCTTGTTCATATAATACTTTCAAGAAATCCGCTAGCCCTTCGCGAAAAGGATATAGCGTTATGTTTGATGCGGATTCTTTTCCAATATTAATTAACCCTATTACTAATTTCATATGTTCTGAATTATTATTAGTTAATTTTTCAATTTTAGTATTATCCAAAATCAAATGAAAATGCGGAATTAAATTAGAACGACTATTTAACCTCATAAATATTTCATCTGTATTTCTTTCTTGCTGACGTATTATTTCTTTTTGAATTTCAAAATCTTGCATTCTTCTTTTATATTCGTTATTCTGTTTATTATTTTTTTTATTCGTTATTATACTTATTATTAAAGATAAAGCTGCAATAATAATTGGTAACCAATCATGTAATAATTTTATAATATTTTTCTCCATAAACTATTTCCTCCTATATGTTTTTTTACATTAACAATGATGTACAATCTTATATCCCACTTTTTGAATAATAAAATAACCTTTGCCTGCTAAATTTTTATAACCCATATACGAATTCAACTCTACATTTGATTATTTTTTAAACTCTAATCTTCTATAAAAGGTTCATTATTTAATAATAAATTGTATTATTTTTATTACTTAGCACTTTTTCTCATAACTTAATCTATCTTTAGCGTTCATAAATTATTGTTACTATCATAAGCTTTAATTCTTTATTTATTTCATAATCTCGCTCATATATATCTGCTAATCTATGGCTAAAATCTTTTCTATTCATGGTACCTCCTAGAAATTTGAGATTAATGGTCAGTTTTTTTAAATTAAGCATAAGTAACAAAAAACAGATATTTTTTATATCATTATTTTCTATGCATAATGTTCATGTAAATTTTTTAGAAAAAAGCGGCATCCGCCGCTTAAGCATTTATTTACTGAATTTCACAAGCCCCATAATCAGCCAGCCGATACCAATACACGTAATTCCTATGGACATACCTTCTGAAACACCAAAGATGAATTGGGTGGCCTCTGAGGCAGCATCCTGCAGCTGGACAAGCGGCAGGCAGCGCCCCACCAATAGCAGCAGCAAGCCAATGCAGATATGTTTCATCGCTGACAGATCAGCATTGCTTCTCAACACCTCTTTTAAGCTCTGCTCGCTGACTTTTTTCAATTCTGTCTCTTCAATATCTTTTCCTGCCATCAACTCATTAACAGAGATATGCAAAATTTCACAAAGTGCCTCATAATGAGATAGATCAGGCAGACATTTGCCCGTTTCCCTTAATTAAAGATAT
>PVML01017739.1_pt1 | contig 39160 bp, 30 predicted proteins | sample 1853371 | NCBI WGS metagenome assembly PVML01 (sample SAMN08533508, study PRJNA380276) | Human gut metagenome, whole genome shotgun sequencing project. | isolation source: participant 1, chromium library | host: Homo sapiens | collected 2017 | reverse complement strand
ACGCAATACAACAGCTGCAAAGGTTGCAGGAACAGGTCTGGGAATGCCGATCATAAAGAAATATGTTGATATGATGGGCGGAACCATTAAAGCAGAAAGTAAGCTGGGAGAAGGAAGCAAATTTACAGTTATCATGGAATACAGGATTGCGGATAAGGGTTACTACGAGCAGATTACGGATCAGTCCCCGGATACAGAGGAAACAGACTGGATTAGCGGAAAACATGTTCTGCTGGCTGAGGATAATGAGCTGAATGCGGAAATCGCAGAGTTTATTCTGGAGGATATGGGACTTATAGTTGATCGTGTTGAGGATGGAATTCAGTGTGTGGCAAGGATGGAACAGAAACCGGCAGGAACCTATGATCTGATCCTTATGGATATTCAGATGCCGAACATGGATGGATATAAGGCAACTCAGACAATCAGAAAACTGGCAGATGAGAAGAAAGCTTGTATTCCCATCATAGCTATGACAGCCAATGCATTTGAGGAAGACAGAAAAAAGGCATTGGCAAAAGGAATGAACGGACATATTGCAAAGCCTGTTGATGCAGAAAAGCTTAAGAAAACCATTCTTTCAGCTTTTCGGTGAGATGAAGGGGAAATTTTCACTCCTTTTGGATGGAATCGTCGATATTTTTCGAAAATTCGTAAAGATGTCAATTATGTTCCTAACAAGAAAACTGTATTGGCTTTTACAATCGCTTTGGAATTATCACTGGATGAAGCAAAGGATTTACTGGCAAGTGCCGGCTTTGCATTATCCAGAAGTTCGAAAACAGATATTATTGTGGCATATTTCTTACAGAATAAGATTTATGACATGTTTGAAATAAGGCTACCGCAATCCCACTGGCTTTAGACGGTGGGTTAAGGTAGCCAAAAATCAGAAATTATAGTATACTCATGGCATGGGAACCTGGAAATCTAAAAACAGACACAAATACTTATTACAATATCACATTATTTTTGTCTGTAAATATAGGAAGAAATTACTGGTTTCGAGGCAGATATCAGATGATATAAAACAGTTTTCGTATGAGATATGTCAGAGACACAGTGTGATAATAAGATATATGAAAACAGATAAAGGCCACATTCACTATATGATAGAGACAGAACCAACAATGTCTATTAGTAAGATTGTAAACCTGATGAAGAGCTATACAACATACCATATATGGAAAAGATATCCCCAATATTTACGAAAACAATTCTGGAAAGAACATACCTTTTGGACAGATGGATATTTTGCCTGTAGTGTAGGAAATGTATCGGAAGAAATGCTGAAGAGATATATAGGAAATCAAGGTTGAGAAAGAGGGTGACAGTGGATGTTAAAGGCATATCAATATAGAATATATCCAAATAATGAGCAGAAAATACAGATCGCAAAAACATTTGGCTGTTGCCGTTTTGTATATAATCAGACACTGGCATACCGGAAAGAAGTATATGAGAAAGAGAAAAAATCAGTTAGTAAAACCGACTGTAACAATTACTGCAACAGACAATTAAAGAAAGAGTATGAATGGCTGAAAGAAGTGGATAAATTTGCTCTGACAAATGCGATTTACAACATGGATGCTGCATACCAGAAGTTTTTCAAGGAACACGCAGGTTATCCGAAGTTTAAGAGTAAACACGATAATCATAAGTCATATACAACAAATTTTACGAATGGCAATATAACAGTAGATTTCGGGTGCAATAGAGTAAAACTGCCTAAATTAAAAGGAATAAAAGCAAAACCGCATAGAAATTTTATCGGACAGATAAAATCGGCAACGATATCACAAGTTCCGAGTGGAAAATATTATGTATCAATTTTAGTGGAAACAGAACACGTGGAACTGCCACATATAAATCAAAATACAGGAATAGATTTAGGTATTAAGGAGTTATGTATTACTTCAGCTGGAAAGAAATACGAAAATCCAAAAATCATCAGAAAATACGAAAAGAAACTGGTGAAACTGCAAAGGCAGTTAGCCCATAAAGAGAAAAGAAGTCAAAATTACTGCAAAACAAAGAAAAAGATAGCATTATGCCATGAAAAAATAACAAATACCAGAAAAGATTATCTGCACAAGATGTCCCATGAGATTATCAGCGAAAACCAAGTGATAGTTTCGGAAGATTTGCAGATAAAAAACATGGTAAAAAATCACCGTTTGGCAAAGTCTATAAGTGATGTATCATGGTATGAGCTGACAAGACAGTTAGAATATAAGGCAAAGTGGAATGGTAGGAAATATGTCAAAATAGATACATTCTATGCCAGTAGTCAGCTGTGTTCAGCCTGTGGATACCAAAATACAGAGACAAAAAATCTATCAGTAAGGGAATGGACATGTCCTGTCTGTGGAACAAATCATGACAGGGATATCAACGCAGCAAAAAATATACTGGAAGAAGGATTAAGACAAATAGCATAAAAATAACAATATAGGGCAGGGACTGCCCGAATTAACGCCTGTGGAGATAGTAGGTTGCGAGGTCTGCGAAGCAGGAAGCCCATTGGCTTTAGACAATGGGTAGTTCACGACTCTAAAACTGCAATAGAATACATTGACGTCATCAGAAAGATAACATGTGATATACAGAAGTCCGTAGTAGATTGTTCAAAATTAGGTTTTTTTCATATTTTTGCGAATATTAAGGATGAAAAGCAATTGAGAATATATATACCGGATGCAGTGAATGAGATTCATCAATATGATATTAAGAAAAATGGAGAACTGATTGATACGCTGGAATGCTATCTGAATCATAAACAAAGTATTCGGAAAGCATCAGAGCTGATGGGTGTACATTCCCGGACAGTTTCGTATCGTTTGCAAAAAATAGTAAAACTAACGGGACTGGACTTTGATAACATAGCTGAGATGTTAGCTGTCCGAAATGGAATTATTATATTAAAAATATTAGAATTGTTATAAAAAACGAATCACACGGTTAGTGTGGTTCGTTTTTTTCCTTTGGAAAAATCCATATAATGGAACACTTCTTGCAAAAATCATGTGCAATATTTGCGACTTTTGTGCATTATAAAAAATTAAGAATAAATTTTATATCTAATTTTCGATTATCCGCATAAACACTATACTTTCAAGTATTTTGAAGTATAGAAAAAACTCATTTTACCACGAATTTACCACGATTGAATGAGCCTTGATATGACCTATAAAATAACACCCAAAAGACATCATTACACCTAAATGGTGTCTTTTTAAAAAGCAGTCAATCCTAAGACTAACTGCTTTGTGTGTATGGATATGAAATTGTCAAACTGGGATTTGTCTTACAACAATTTATATATGCATAAAAAGCAATATATTTATGAAAACACCCTAAATCCAAAATCTACTCAATTCATTTTTCCTTACATAAAATGTTCTCGTATATTTCACTTCCTCACCAAGTGTTTCCCCTATCAAAACTTCAAAATCATTGATATCAAATTCTGGAAAGAATGTATCTCCATCTTCAATATTTAAATCTACTTCTGTGATATACATTTTATCTACTATTTGCAAAGCTTCCTTAAATAGTCCATATCCACCAGATATGTATACATCTCGTCCTTTAGCCAATAATAATGCATCTTCTAATGATTTAACTGAAACTAAATTATCTCCTTGATACTCTGTTGTGGTGGAAACAACAATATTCATTCTATTAGGCAACGGATGACCGATTTCTTCATAAGACTTTCGCCCCATAATAACCACATTACCCGTTGTTAACTCTCTAAATTGCTTTTGTTCTCCCTTTATTTTCCATGGTATATTACCATTCTTGCCTATAACATTATTCTTTGACCTCGCAACAATCAAACCTATCATCTATTTCATCCTCCATAATATGATGTCGTACCTGTGATTCCATCAAGTGCACCACATCTTAACAAACTCAAAATTATCTCGAACTAACCAGCTCGACAAATTCTAGTTTGTCCGTTTCTTCATATCCACATTATATCATTTTCATATCTGCACCACAATAAAATTTTATGCACCGATAATCTTAGTGAACAGCTCTAACAAACACCATTTCATCACTCCAATCTGAAATTTAGGTATGAAAAAAGCAGTCAATCCTAAGACTAACTGCTTTGTGTATAGAGATATGAAATTGTGAAATAGAATTTGCCTATTTCAAATCAAAAAGAGAATTTTCATAGTCCTTTACATAGTATCGTATATTTTTACGCCCCTTTTGAATAATGGTATGTCCCTCTGCTTCTAATTTTTCTTTCTGTGCTTCAATACCATTTGGATATTTAGCATTTAATTCTCCGTTTGCTTTTAATGTTCTCCAATAGGGTGTTTCATCTTCGGAACGCTGATAACTCGCCCACGCTACAATAGAAACAAATATACCCGCTGTAATCGGCTCTGTAAAATCTGCACCACTCAATTTTGCAAAGTGTTCTCGTATTTTTCCAACCGTAATCACTTTACCATACGGAACTTTTTTCATTACTTTGTCATAGTCAATCGGGGGAGCAAAATACATTTTGTTTCCACCATATTTCTCAATACTTTTCTGGTCTATGATAATTTGAAATTTTGGCATATCCTTACTATCATGCAACATAGCATTAAAATCTTTTTTATCTTCATTTGCCATTTGTGCCACCTCCTACTTTAAGGATAGTCTGTTTCTTATTTCCATGCAATGAGGCTGTTTGAAAATTATTAACACTTTCAAATTTGTCGCTTTCTTCATATCCATATTATAACAGTTCCATATATCCGCCACAATAAAAATCAGCATACCCTTAGCATTTATGGAACAAAAATGCACACTTTTTCTTTCTTCCTCTTGATTACCCCACAACAGAAAAGAAAAAGCCCTGTCAAGAGCCTTGCCACCATTGGTGGTGCTTTGCACTCTTTACTGGGCTTTTTGTTTGCTGTATCTTCCATGCAAGAGGAAATTAAAGACCTCTGTTCCATTTCGCCTTTAGATAATCTTCATAGTCTGCTTCATTGAAGTCTACTTGTGGAGAAGTGTCGGGAATGTTGTTTCTGTTGTCTATATCCGCAAGCTGACGAAATATCCAATCATCATAAGGGTCATGGTATTTATACTCTTTGGGCTGTTCTCTGTATCGGTCTAACCCTCGCATTTCCTTATGCACTTTTATCATGCGTTCCAGTTTTTGACGCTGTATCAACTGCTTGATTTCCATAAGTTCTTCCAACTCCGTAACCTCATTGGTAATGTAGTTATGGATATACTGTATGAGTTTATATGCCTTGTAAAATGTGCATTCTTTTTCATCATCGAAAAATTCATTTTCAGACAGGTAATCTAAGGAAACATTGAAGTCTTGTTCCCGTTTGATAATATCCATGATATAGGGCTCGGTGTGGTCAATATACTTCCATTCTCCCGACAATAATTCATTGGGCGTTACACCCAGCACGTCCATTATCTTCTCTAACGTATCAAAGGTAGGATAATTCACGCCACGTTCAATCTTGGAAAGGCTCTGCATATTGATACCGATTTTGTCCGCAAGTTCCTGTTGTTTCATTCCTCTGTGTTTTCTTATGGTCTGTATGTTTTCTCCTAAGAAACTGATTTTCTTTTCATAATGCTCCATAACTTAGTATAACCGCTCCTTTCGTTGCTTTTCTTGGTATTTATAAGCATATCATACTTAATCTATATCTAAAAGTCAACAAAAACTTCTTGACAAGTAATTCTAATGGAGTTATTATCGTATTAGACAGAGTGATTAAGCACGCTAGGGTCAATCACACGCTTGAGTAAGCATATAAAATATATATTTTCACTTTGATAGCATGAATAAGCATGGACTATCAGACCGAAAATAAGGTTTCTGACTGGGGCTGTTCCGTTTAGCCACGAGCCTTACAAGGCTCGTGAGCGTTAAGAACGGGGCAGACACAGGAAGAAAGGGAACGCCTTTAGGCGTTCGTAAAGGGCGTATATGTAACACCGCCCTGCGCATACATGTCATAGTACCTAGAAACTGTGATAAATAAAGGACAAAACACAATTTTTACCCCGCAAAAAAACGAGAAGTACGAAAGGAGAAATGCACTATAACTACACACAAAAATTTATCCGTTAAGATTGATTACATCAGTATTGTATTTGAAACGGCAACCGCCGAAGATGTTATCATGCACATTTTAGGTTTACCGACTGATATTTTCAATGTCTATCCGGCAAGCATTAAATACAAAACCTATCAAGCACGCTGGCAGATTGGAGATATTTATGTATCGGGCGACGCAAGAAAGACAGAGGACAACCCACAAGGGTTAGGCTGTTATCTTGTTATGACCGGAAGAGGTTGTGATGATATTTTCCGTATTCTCGACAGTAGGAATTATACCTTTGGGGATATGTTCCGGCGCTGTGAGCGAAGATACGGACTGGATAACTTCCATTTCACAAGGCTTGATATTGCCATTGATGATAAGAACGAAAAGCCATTTTTTACCATAGAGCAGATAAAGAAGAAATGTGAAAAAGAGGAATTTATCTCGAATAGTGAGGGCTACCACTTTGACGAAAGCAAGTTTGATGATTTCGACACCGCAAAGACTGTTTATATCAGTGCTGGGAAATCGGGATTGTCCTACCGCTTTTATGATAAGGATAAGGAAGTCTGTTCAAAACATAACAAGACACTTGAGGAAGTTGGCAGTTGGAAACGGACAGAAATGCAACTGCGTGATGATAAGGCTCATGCTTTTGCCATGACATTCAAGGACAGACCGCTGGAACTTGGGGAACTGGCTTTCGGACTATTGGCAAATAACCTACGCTTTGTCGTGCCAAACAGAAACGAAAGTAATAAGAGCAGATGGAAAACGTGTCGGTTTTGGGAACGATTTTTAGGGGCTGTGGAAGTCTTGAAACTGCAAGTACCAAAACAGCAAAACTCCCTTGAAGAAACACAGCAATGGCTTACAGAGGGTGGCGTGATTTCCGCTGTCAAAAGTTTTTACTTCTTGGAAGAACATGACGCATTAGGTGGACTGGAAAAAGTGGGAACTATGCTTGATAAGGCAAGATACAGTAATTCCCTTTCCAGTAAACTAACTGCTCATTTACAGAGGATAAACCGCACCGACCTTATCCCTTATATTCAATATGACACGAAACATGGGAAAGGGGGGATCTGATGAATAACAACGATATTCCCGTATGGGAAAAATACACCCTTACCATTGAAGAAGCGTCAAAGTATTTCCGTATCGGAGAAAACAAGTTAAGACGCTTGGCAGAGGAAAACAAGGACGCTGGCTGGCTCATTATGAATGGCAACCGCATACAGATTAAACGCCGACAGTTTGAAAAGGTCATTGATAAATTGGACGCAATCTAATGCAAATGAGCCTTGTATGTGTTATGATGAACACAAGTCATATCAAGGCTCTTTCCAACAAGGAAAGGAGCAGACACCATGAAAGAAAAAAGACGGGATAGCAAAGGACGTATCCTGCATACTGGAGAGAGCCAACGAACAGACGGAAAATACTTATATAAATATGTGGACGCATTTGGAAACACGAAATATGTGTATGCTTGGAGATTGACACCCACAGACCCGACACCAAAGGGAAAACGGGAAAAACCCTCACTTCGAGAACTGGAACAGCAGATAAGACGGGATATTGAGGACGGTATCGACAGCACAGGCAAGAAAATGACACTTTGCCAACTCTACGCCAAACAGAACGCACAGAGGGCAAATGTGAAGAAAAGCACACAGAAACAACGGGAACAACTCATGCGATTATTGAAAGAGGACAAGTTGGGTGCTAGGAGCATTGATACGATAAAACCCTCTGACGCTAAGGAATGGGCGTTACGCATGAAAGAGAAAGGCTTTTCCTACAATACCATTAACAACCATAAACGCTCGTTAAAAGCGTCATTCTATATCGCCATACAAGACGATTGTGTAAGGAAGAACCCTTTTGATTTTAAGTTAAGTGAAGTCCTAGAAAATGATACCAAAGAGAAAGTTGCATTGACAGAGGAACAGGAACAAGTCCTACTGTCATTCATCAAGACGGACAACGTGTATCACAAATATTATGATGATGTGCTGATACTGTTGAAAACTGGACTTCGTATCTCGGAACTGTGCGGACTGACAGTAGCCGATATTGATTTCAAGAATGAAGTTGTGATTATCGACCACCAGTTATTAAAGAGCAAGGAACAAGGCTATTATATTGAAACGCCCAAAACAAAGAGCGGAACAAGGCAAGTACCATTAAGCGAGGAAACGATACAAGCATTTCAACGAGTGATGAAGAAACGTCCAAAGGCAGAACCATTTGTGATAGACGGACGGAGCAACTTCTTATTTGCCAATCATAAAGGCAAGCCCAAAGTTGCCATTGATTATACCGCCTTATTTATCCGCATGGTAAAGAAATACAACAAGCACCATAAGGACAATCCCTTGCCACATATCACACCGCATACACTACGCCATACGTTCTGCACAAGACTGGCAAGCAAGAACATGAACCCGAAAGATTTACAGTATATCATGGGGCATTCAAATATCAGTATCACAATGAACTGGTACGCTCATGCGTCCATAGATACCGCAAAATCAGAGGTTCAGCGTCTAATTGCATAAGAAGTATTTACCACGATTTTAACCACGCTTGATAGCGAAAATATAAGAAGATAGACCTAGATATGCGAGGTTTACCACAAAAGCAAAATGCCCGTAGAGCCTATAAAATAAGGCTTTGCGGTCATTTGAGAAGATATAAAAAGATAGTCAAAAAGACATATATAATTTAAAAGAACTATATACTATAAGCTAGACATGAAAAAAGCAGAAAGGAATATTTTTTTGATATGAACTAGTACCTTTAAGGGCTGAGTTTTGTAAAAGGTGGGGTTATGGAACAGGAAAAACCAATAGATTGCACAGATAAAGACTTTGGCAGGTTTTATGTAGTATTAAAATTAAATCTAAAGACAAATAGTTATGTTGCAAATGATCCTGAACGGGGAATGTGGCTCATTCTCCCAACCGCTGCTCCATTGTTTTCTGGAAGCGGCAATGCAGAAGGAATGGATAAAAAAGGCAGATAGCTGAGAAATAGGAAAATATATTTTGAGGAGGAATTTGTGTGAAGAGAAAAAAGATATGGCTAAGATGGATAGCCTGGATACTTTTATTGGTTTTGTGTATGAATAGTGCAGGAACGACAGCTTTGGCAGTTTCTGCAAATGAGGAGAGTATTCTGAATATAAATGGTTCTCTGGAGAAAGAAATGCTTTCAGAAGAATTTATCTCAGAGGAGGAAAGCACATCATCGGCGGAAGAAACTCCGAAAGAAGAACTTACGCCGCCGTCGGAAGAAACTCCGGGAGAGGAACTTACTCCCCCATCAGAAGAAACTCCGGGAGAAGAAATTACGCCACCGTCAGAAGAGACTCCGGGAGAGGAACTTACGCCACCGTCAGAAGAGACTCCGGGAGAAGAACTTACGCCGCCGTCAGAAGAGACCCCGGGAGAAGAAATCACTTCACCGTCAGAAGAGACTCCGGGAGAGAAAATCACTCCGCCATTAGAAGAGATTCCAGAGGAAGAAATTACTTCATCCCCGGGAGAGCTTTCAGAAGAAGAAAAAGCCTTCGAGGAGCAGATTGCACAAGAGGAATCACCGAAACTTCAGGAGATTTCCGAAGGATTTGATATTGATTTCTATGTTATTATCGATGGAAATAAGGTAAAGCTTCAGCATAATGACATTACCGGCATTGCAACATGGAAAGACGGAAGAACTACCTATCATGGTGTTTCCGTTGAGGACCTGCTCCGGATATATGAAGAATTTGGATTTGTGAAAAACAGCGAGAGTCAGAATCCGGATGCGATAAAAAAGTTTGTATCTGCATACCGGGGAAAAAGCAGGATAGAATACGGAGAAGTTTATACAGACACAAAATCCGGAAAGACCTATGTTTCTTACAACTATGGCCAGAATAAACAAGGGGAAGCGGTAGATGTTTACTACCTTCCAAATGGAAAAGGCGTTGCATTAAATTTAAAAGATTCTGTAAAAAAGGACAATTCGTTTTATTCCGTAGAGGTAAAGGGCGAAGGGCAGGATCGGATCCGTTATGCATTAACAGGAACTGTAGTGGAAGAAGCTGTGGCTGACTTTAATCCCAAATTGCCAGACCAGACAGACCAGATCGAATGGACCTGTATGGGAACAGACGATAAGGTGATAGATGGTATACGGGAATCTGGGAACCAGACGAGATTCGCAATTGGAAAAATCACACAGTCTTATGTGATCCAGAGAGCGGACCAGACAGCCTTTGATATTCAGTTTTATATATATGTGGACAATGAGGTTCGAAAGCTGCCGGCTGATTCTCTGAAAAAGGTGTATAAATGGAACCGTCAGGGCAGATGCTATTTATCTGTCAGTGATCTTGCTGAGATTTATAGAGAGTTCGGCTTGAATGCAGAGGAAACACAGTCCGGACATTATTTTCCATATACAGTCCGTGGTGAGAAGACATTAGCACAGGCGACAGTGGTAACTTATAAAGGACAGCAATATGTATCTTATAACCTGGACAAGCAGGAAGCAACTGTACCAACAGACGTTTATTATATGCCAAAAGGAGCATCTGATGGCGAAAAAATTCCGGATAATGATTCAGACCAGATTAAGCAGAATCAGAACAGTTTCTATTCGGTTACAGTGATCAATCCGGATGGAAATCGAACTGTGAGTTACTATAAGAAAGATTCTGCGGTCACAATTTCCGTTGATCCAGGAGATACGAAGGAAAGCGACTGGCTTTGTGCCAGTGAGGATGAAAATAAAACAATATCTCCGGTGAAACAGGGCGATAAACTAACCTTTTCTATTGGAAAGATAGAGCAACCATATACGGTTGCATGCAACACTTTTGCACCAGCAACCTTGAACATTAAATTCTATACTTTTGTAAATAATGAGAGATATAATGTTCTAAACGAAGAAATTCCTGTTATAAAAGATACTACAACAAAGCCGGGAACAGTTTATTATTATATTTCTAATGATGAGTTAAAAAAGCATTTTGAAAAATTTCATTACGATGGTTCTATTCAAAATGGAGCAAAAGAGCGTTTTTATTATTCCAAGAGAGATTACGATACAATCCATAATGCAGGGAAATACACGATAGAAGGTCATGAATGTATTTATATAGGAAAGTCCGGAGAGCCGATGGATGTGTATTACCTGCCAGACGGACAGAATATAAGCACCATGAGTGCAAAGACCTTACTCGAACACGACGATGATAGATATAACGGTTTTTACAGTGTGACCGTGCAGGATACAGATGGACAGGTTTACAGCCAAACAGCTTTGCGTGATCTTCCGGCAATTGATTTTGTTGCAAGAAAGTCAACACTTACAAGAACAGTTAGTACAAAGCCGCGTGTAGAAGAACAAACGCAGGATATAAACTGGGAATGCAGAAAGGAAGATGGTACTCTTTCGGCAGTTACATGGAGTAAAAATGAAGCAGAGCATACCATGAGCTTTACTATTCAGCCAGATGATGCAGTACGTCCATATGTGATTGTTCCTGATAATACAGAAAAACCGGCAGCAACAAAAGAAGCAAATATTAGTTTTTATGTATTTATCGATGGACATTATAAGCTGATAAAAAATATTAATGCTGAGCAGCATTACATAATCAAAGCAAACAGTGGCCGAGCCAGTCGTTATTATTTGCGAGCCACACCAGATGATACGATTTCTAAAATTTACAGTGAGTTTGGTTTCACTCCGAGCAAACTGGAGCCCGGCGCAGATCAGAAAGAGAAGATTCTGTTTGGTTATGCGACAGACAGCCGTGTGTTTGTACAGCATCCTTATAAGGACAACGATGGTACATGGTATATTCCTGTCCTGAAAAACGGGAGAGATGTATCTGTCTATTATTTCTCACAGCCAAACCCACTGAATCCAGACAGAATCGAAAATTATTTTGATCGTTTGACAGGACTTTCTTCTCAGGTGGGGCTGGCAGGAAGACATTTCAGTGTAGAGGGAAGTTTTCATCTGATTGAAGTGTTGGATCCACTGAATCTGACCAAAAGAGAAGCAATTAAGAGACAGTATGTAGGCCATGGGGAAGCATATACTGTGGAAGTACCAAAGAGGGCAAGTTTAGAAGGTGAGTATTATGGCAAGGAGATTGTCTGGAGTTGTACATCTAATGACAGGGACGAAAATGAGGTTCTTCCAGAACCGTCCGGAGATGATAAGGTAAAATTTGAAATTCCGAATGTTAACTCATCTTATGAGGTGATCGCAGACAAACCCCAGGACCCCGGAACAGTCAGAGTGATCTATAATACGACCCGTTATATGAAGAAGCTTCCAAAAGAATCTAAGCTGACCCCTCAGGTTGGAAATAAGACAAGACATACAGATGATTATGAGAATGAAATAGAAGCTGGAAAACATAACGTCAAGTCACCATATCCGCTAGTTTATGATCATGAAGATAATGACAGCAAAGAGTTGGAACAGTATGAATTCGATCATTGGGATTACAGAAACAAAGACGGAAAGTGGCAGGAATGCTATGCAGGGGATTCTATTTCTGATCTTATAAATAATAATGCAAGACAGCCAATCACCCTCTATGCAGCGTGGAGTAAGGTGAGTAACCGAAGTCGACAACAGGTACAGTTTTATATCTGTAAGTCGGCGATGCCGGAAGATGGTTCGGTAGCATTACCAACCACGAATGTAGACGATTATACAAGTGCGGTTGCCGTGGCAAACTGTAATGTGAAGGCAAGTATATTGCATGATGTTCCAGTTCTTGGAAATAAGAATCCATCTACGTGGGAACAGTATGCAGATGGACATAAGAGAGTGCAAGAACTTTTGCAGGGAACAAAACCAGATGAGGGATATATTGGAAATGGAGACTATGTCTACAAGATAGATAGAATTCCTTCCGATGAAGAGGTATTCCAGACAATTCGTGAAAGTGGACGTATGATTCGTATCGGAGACAGGGAGATTCCGCCATCGAAATTAGATACCGAATTCTTCACCATTTATTGGTATTCTTTCAAAAGTGAAATGTCCGATGGGTGGCATATTGACGGACGTATTGTAGCAAAAAATGGTTACCTGACAGTAAAGAAAGATTTTGTCGGAATGCCGGAAGCAATAGAGGAAGTCAAGAAAGATTATTATATCCAGGTAGATATGGATGAAAAGCTTTTAGATGGAAAACCTCAGCCACCTGCATTTCATGAGCATATGAAACTTGTGCTTCCTTCTGAAGATAATCAGACGCCGGATGCAGAAGCTCCGCAAGCGGAGGATGCTCCGATAGAAATTGTAGGTACATGGACAGATGAAACACATACAAGCTGTACGTGGATCGTTAAGGCGGACTCATTCTGGAAATACACATTAAAAGAGTACAACTATAAGCCAAAAGATTCGAATGTGAAATTTTCGGGTTGGTACAATGTCCGCAATTCTCATGAACAAGGAGATAATGTAAATTCATGGGAAGCATATCCAGAAAGTGGAATTAAATTCACAGGACGTGGAATTGGACGCGGTGGTGAGACTCTTACGATTGAATTGGAGAACCGTTATCAGAAAGAGGGAATACTCACACTGAACAAATTTGATGAGTCTACCGGACAGGGAATGGAGAAAATCAATTTTGCTGTCAGTAAGAACGGTGTTGAGGAGGAAACGGTAACAACTGATAAATACGGAATCGCACAACTTCACATTCCGTTACAAGATGAAAACAAACAGAACAGCAACTGAGACGTATTTGTTGCGAGAGACAAACTTACCGACGGGATATGTAGACACAGGAGATATACAGATCACAGTTGAGATTGCCAATGGAACATTTAAAATCATTGATGCAAAACTGGTGGATAGGGAGGCTAACGAAAATCAGGAGGCTGTTAAGGCACCAGTTGATGGTAAGATAAACGGAAAATCTGTTCTGCTTCAGCGAGGAGATACCAGCCTTAATATCCGAAATTTTGCTAAAACAGGCACTCTGCATATCAAAAAGACATGGGGAAATCCAAATGATGCACTGATGGAAAAACAGGTGAAAATCAGATTGTATCAGAATGGAATTTCTACAGGACAGGAATTCCTGCTGAATGAAGAGAACGGATGGGAACACACAGTCGATAATGTTCCACTATTCCAGGACAGAAATCCGGTAGAATATAAGGTGGAAGAAATTGAGATTGGAAAGACACATTATTCTTCGGAATATGGGGATGGTTTCCTATATTATGAAGTTATTTATCCAGAGATTCAGTATTTCGATTCAAATGGGCAACCATTATTCCCGAAGGATGGGAATGAGTTCAAGGATGTTTCCAAGATGGAACTGGAAGTGCAGAATCTGCATTTCAATCTTGCTGAACGAAGTTTCTTAAAGACGGATGATCTTCCAAGAAACCGACTTGCTGGTGCAGGTTTTCTGTTCTATAAAGTACCGTATAATGATGGTACGAAAGAATATGCGGATGATACAGGATATACAGTAGATTATGACAATACACAGAGCAAGGACGATATCGTTCTGAAAAAGGATGGTCAGAAGTGTAATCCTGATTTTGACTTGCAGCTGACAGATGAGAATGGAATGCTTCAGTTATCGGAGGAGATACCAGATGGAAGATACTGGATGGTAGAATCTGTTACTCCAAACAAAAAGGACAAAGCAGATAAAACCAAAACACAGTATCAGGATAACTTTAATTTATATATGGTCGATGTAGAATCCGATATTTTATTCCTATATGAGAAATCACCGATGACAAATACCTGGAGAGCTGTTTCGGACAGACATATCGTCAATCATCCGCAAAAAGGCGGGGTGACGGTTGAGATTACAAAGGAAGTCACTGGTTCACTTGGAAACCGCAAGAAGCCATTTGATATGGAAATTCTCTATTGGGAAGATGGTCAAAAGCTGCGTAGCAAGACAATTAGAACTTCTTTGAAACATGGAGATAAAGTTACATTAAAAAATGTAGATATATCTTCGGATATCATAATAACAGAAACTGTTGATACATCAAAATACGCTGTTTCGATTTCTAAAAAAGAAGAGAATGATAAGTATTCAAATCCAGTGCAGGCAACAGCGAATGGAAATACGGCTGTCATGAAACAGCGGATTGAGGCTGCACGAGGAGATGTGATTGAATTAAAGATCACAAACAAAAACACACAATCAATACCGGAAACAGGGGTTCGTCTGAGAACAAGCAGGCATGTATGGCTATTACTCGCTATAAGTATCGTTATGGTTCTGTTTTTCTGGAGAAGACGGAAAATGGAATAGACACTGCTATGGAACAAAACTTGCAAAAATACATCCGCCTTTTTACATGTTTGTTGCATTGAAGCCAAAAAAGAAAGTGCTATAATGATTGAAACGAACTAATACCGTGGATGTCCGAGTTGACCTAAAACAAATAAATCCCTTAGAAGGGTTACGGACATCCTTTTTTATGGAAGGATAGGATGAAGAACGAAACTGAACGGTCAGATAAAAACAACAATATAGTACAGGAAACATCTGTAGCACAGGATATTGTTCAGTTGTTATTGAAGATTGCATTTATTGTCTTAGCAGTATTTCTTATTTTTACATTTCTCTATGGAATCGTAAGAATAAATGATGTCTCCATGAAACCGGCAATCAAAGACGGTGATCTGGTCATATATTACCGATTGGATAAAAGGTTTATTTCCGGTGACGTTGCAGTGTTTAAAGATGACGGCAGAACCACGACCGGACGTGTTGTGGCGGTAGCAGGAGACACCGTTGACATTACAAAAAACGGACTGAAGATAAATGGTGCAGAACAGATATCTCAGGACATTTACTTTGATACCACCCAGTTTAAAGATGGAGTGGATTTCCCGGTCACAGTCGGAAATGGCCAGGTATTTATACTTGGAGATAACAGACCACAGGCATCGGACAGCCGAATCTATGGCTGCATTGATATAAAAGATGTCAAAGGAAAAGTCATCGCGATTATTCGGAGCAGGGGAATTTAATTACCAGATCCGTTAATCAAATAAAAAACAAAATAATTTACAAGGGAGGAACTAAAATGAGCATGAAAAAATTCACTAAGAAAATGCTCGCAATTGTCGCAGCAGGTGCTATGACAATGGGACTGGCAATGCCGGTATTTGCAGCAGGGGCAGACACAACGACAAAGGAAGCGTATATTACAAAGGTTTTTAACACTGAAGTAGAAAAGAATGTTGACTTTACATTTAGTGCAGTACAGCAGAAAAACGGAGCAGGTGTTGATAACTTAGTAGAGACTAAAGCAGATGTTACAATTAACGATGCTTCGTTTACAACAAGTGATGGAACAGGTACTTTAACTAAAAGATGGGCTGTAACATTTCCTGAATATAATGAAGCTGGTAAGTATAGTTACAAAGTAACAGAAACAGGAAACTCATTGAATCTTGACGATAAGGGTGAGAAAGAAAAAATGCTCATGTCCAAAGCTGAGTATCTTATGGATGTATATGTTTCCAATACAACAGCTGGTGGCTATGAGATTTCCAATATCATTGTTAACAAAATTAAGAATGACCAGGGTACCGCTGAAGAAAGTCCTGTAAAAGTAGATATTGGTGATGGAAAAAATAACGGATTTAAATTCGAAAATACTTATGTTAAGGAAGCTGGTACAGATCCATCAAAGCCGGGTACTGATCCTGATGAAGATTATGGCAATTTTGGTTCCTTAAATGTATCTAAAAAGGTTGAAAAGAACGTGACGACAGGTGATACAACTCAACCTGCAATAAATGACACATTTAGCTTCACAGCAGAGTTTAATTTCCCTGCAGGAACAGACGAGAATACCCTCGGTGGTGTAAATGCAAATGGTACAAAAATTACTCTTACAAATGGCACTACTCATACATTTACACTGACAGATGGTGCGAATATGAAGTTCACAAAGCTTCCAGTAGGAACAAAGATTACCGTAACTGAGACTGCAAAAGCTAACTACAAAGGAAGTGCTGTAGTTACACTTAATGGTACACAAGAATCTACTGTTGCCGCAACAAAGTATAATGAAAAAATTACAGTATCTGCCAAGAAACTTGGCCAGAAAAAGAACACTGTTGATGTAACCAACAGATTCAACAACGTACCAACAACTGGTATTATCATGAACACTCTTCCATACGTTCTGATGGTTGCTCTTTGTGCTGTAGCACTGTTTGGATTCGTTGCTTTCAAACGCAAAAAAGTACAGAAATAATTACATAAAATCATAAAAGTAACAACAAAGGGAATGCGTGCGGCGATACTCCGTCGCATTCCCTTTTGCAATAAGAAAGGAAACTTCAGGAATATTTCATATGAAAAAAACAGCAAAGTTTTTAGTCAAAATAGTCGATCATATGGTGAATTTTATAGCGTTATTGCTGATTCTTATGATAATGTTCCTGTCATGCTATATGTTATGGGATTCCAATCAGGTATATCAGGCGGCTGATGCGAAGAACTACGAAGCCTATATTCCAACAGAAAAACATACGAAATCTTTTGAAGAATTGCAGAAAATCAATCCGGATATTATTGGCTGGATTCGAATAAACGAAACAAACGTTAATTATCCGCTGCTTCAGGCAGAAGATGATGATACCTATATGAATACGGATGCCGAAGGAAAATATTCTTTAAGTGGTTCCATATTTTTACACTGTGCAAACAAACCGGATTTTTCCGATTTTAATAATATGATTTATGGACACCATATGGAAAAACACATGATGTTTGGAGATGTGGGGCTATTCGCAGATAAGGAGTATTTTGACGAACATCCATACGGAAATCTTTTTTTTGATGGAAAAGATCATGGAATTGAATTTTATGCATTGATCCAGGCAGATGCTTATAATGAACGGCTGTTCAGTGTCAGTTCAGAGGAACCGGAAGCAAAACAGGCGTATCTGCAGGAAATATCAGACAATGCTTTATATAAAAGAAACTTTGAACTTACGGAAAATGACCATTTGGTTCTTCTGATAACATGTACCTCAGACATGACAAATGGAAGAAATATATTAGTAGGAAGGCTTACGGATCAGGTCTATCCTGAGAAAGAGAAAGCCAAGAATCTGGGAACTGGAATTGATAAATTAAAAGAAAAGATGATTCAGGTGCCGGTTATCTACTGGATACTTTTGCTAATTATCGTTCTATTGCTGATAGATAGAAAATTAAAGAAGAAGGGAAAGAAAAAACATGAAAATCCTTGATTTAAAAAAAGTAACTATCATATTGGTGACTATGCTCCTTTTTCTGAGCATGCAGATATCAGTGTTTGCATCTGATAACTGTACTGTAGTAAAAATTCCAGTGAAACAGCTCTTTGACAGTGAAGTGGAAGGTATTGCAGATGAATTTTCTTATATTATGACAACAGATCAGAATGATGCGCCCATGCCCGCAGGAAGTCATAATAGGCAATATTCCTGGACAATGAAAAAGAATGCAGCTACTGAGATTACGCTGAATGTGAAGACAGCAGGACAGTATCACTATACCCTTTGTCAGACAACTGAGAAAAAAGATAATTACAAATATGATCAAAATAAATACCATGTAACTGTTGAGGCTTACTATAATGAATCGAATCAATTAAAAGTTGTCACAATTGTAGCTAATGAGAAGGGGGAGAAAATAGAAGCGATCTCTTTTAAAAACAGTTATATGGGAGAAGAAAAGCCGAATCCAACACAGCCCTCAAATCCGTTACAACCATCTAGACCGTCCCATTCAGATGGATCAGGAAAAACCAATAGCGTAAAGACCGGAGATGACAGTCCTGTTATGGGATATTTCTTATTGTTGTTTGGGTCGCTGATTTGCCTAAGCATTTTAACATATGAAAACCAGAAAAGAAATAAGGGAGAGTCACAAGATGAGGCATAATATATGGAAAAAATACTTGAAGATCGTTTGTTCTTGGATTTTGATTTTTTCTATATGTGGTTTATCATTAAATGTAACCGAAGCATCTGGTGCCGGTGTGGAAATGGAAAGGGAATCACAGGAGACGGTGGACTTTATCAGTGACATTGAAAATCAGGAGACAGAACCGGAAACAGAGATCCCAGTGGAAACAGAAGAACCGACGGAAACAGAGACCCCAGTGGAACCAGAAGAACCGACGGAATCAGAGGTTCCGACAGAAACAGAGACCCCAGTGGAACCAGAAAATCCGGTTGAAATAGAGGATTCCGCAGATCAGACAACTGATCTGGATGCACCGGAACAAATGTCTGTACAGAGTCTGGAGGAAGAATTACTGGCGGTTGCCGAGAATGGAGAAGAAGCCTCAACAGATAGAGTAGCGTATGTAGATGTCAATGGAAACCCAATTGCAGGAGCACCTTCTGTCATTAAATTTGGAGCAATTGCGGATCATAAAGAGCTATCTATAGAAGGCAGACATTTCGAGTTTAAAAGTGCAAAAGTAGCTGGAAAAAACTGTGTATACATCGGAAAATATAATGACACCATTTACTATAGTACGGATGGTGTGATTGCAATTAAACTGGATGATACTCAGAAACTAACGATGATGTACCAGGAGTATCATCTGGTCAGCATAAAGGAAGTAGTTCCTGATAGTTGTACACCTGGTACAATCACCAAAAAAAATGGCAGCCTTGATGCGCCGCTTGATATATCGAATCCGATTCGTGTAAATGCGGGAGAAAACTTTATAATTTCAGTAACTCCTGGCACAGACACAGCAAAAGCAAATAATCCCAAAGCGAAAAGATTTATAATCGAATCCGTTGTTTCTCAAGAGGGTGCTACAATTACGAAGGAAAATGGAAATGAAAAAAAAAGCTACCTATTCTATTAACTTTGTAAAAGACGATACGATTACAATTACCTATAAAGAACAAAGTATTTACAGAATAACCATTAATACAAAAGATATTAATGGGGAAGAATACATTAATATTGCGCACTGTGAAAAGAATGGCTGGAAGTATTTGGAAGGCCAGGACAAAATCATGTGGACTTTTACACCAGATGATGTTTATGCAATGTCAGGCTATGAATTGGATATTCCAGCTTTTCATACGAAGAGAGGCTACCGTGTGATAAATATGGTGGTGAATGGTACTTCCGCCTCTTCTGAGAGCGGAGTGAGTGAGGTGCCAATAAGTAAAGGCGATACTGTTTCATCAGTTCCGCGTAATTTAGATTTAACAACCAAGATGACAGATAGCTACACAACTACTAGAGGTGAGGAAAAAAATTGTTCTTATGAATATAAGATGGATTTGAAAGTCCGAACCGGAAAATTTGAGGATTATAATTTTACCCTAGTACCATACAAAGAAGATCGTGGAAGACAGGCTGTAACAGTAAGACTATTAACAGATGGATCCCGAAACGGTGAAGGTCTGGACGTAGTTATGTGGGACTATGAGAAACAGGCACTGGTTCCTATAAAAAATAATCAAACTGTGGATATGGATCCTGTAACGTATAAAGGAAAGAGAAATAGAAGACAGGTGCGGATTTTCTTTGCCAAGCCAAAAGCCGGTTATACGTATGATGGTGGTCAATTTGGACAGATTACTGGTGTTTCCTATGGACAGCCCCACGGTGGCAATCCTTTGGGAGATGGAAAAAAGAATGCTGCTAATGCTGGTACCATAGATGCAATGACAGCTACGTCACTTATAAGAGGGGATAATTCATTTAAAATATATGATGATCAATGGCAGGCTGCGAAAAAGGCTGCGATAAAAGGGGGATATACCCGATATATAGCGTGGGGAGGAGCAATACCATCAAATAATGGCTGGTATTTATACGATGCCACTTTTATGGTTGTATCTAGTGGTATTTATGTACATTATAATTCCGGTGCCGGTATGGGAGTACTTCCTAAAAATGCAGATGTAAAGAATATTCCAGATAACCCGGAGACAAGAAGTTATAACACAACTCCTATGCACTCTTATGGAAAACATGTGGAAACTGGAAAGGGAACAAGAACTATCGGTACTACCTTTATTATGGGTGAAGGCTGGGCAGAACCCACTTGTGAAGGCTATGAATTTATAGGATGGAAGCTGAAAAACAAGGCAGGTAAGTTAAGTCAAGAGACATATAGTAACGGTGACCTCTTTACGATTTCTGATGAGAATTACGGATATGCAAATAATACAGATCTGCCGGTATTCGGATCTAAAAATTATAGCGGCTATCAGATTGTTGCACAGTGGAAAAAAATAGCCAAAAAAGAAATAAAGGTTGAGCATTATCTCAAGATACCGGATGGAACAAAAAGGCTGGAGAAAACAACTTCAGGAACCATTTCATTTTCTGCTGACGGCGAAAGCGTTAAGGCGTTTGCGAACCCTGAGCCGGATGGAACATTTCCAGGTTATGTATTTGATGAAAGTGATAAGCACAATACATTAGTAAAGGATGTGACAAACAATGCTTTATCAGAGCCTGTCATATTAAAACTGTATTATAAACCCACCACTGTCTTGCGTGTCAGTAAAACGGTGGAAGGATATAATCAGGAGCCAGATAAAGAATTTACCTTTACACTTACAGCAACTCCACCTGCAGGAGCAGATCAGGGTACATCGCAGATCAAGGACGGACAGATTTATATTACAAAAGGGTCTAAGGCGAAAGCAATACCCCTTTCTTTTGCAAATAACGAGGCGACTTTTACATTAAAAAAAGACGAATTCGTAGACATTAGTTGTCTGCCAACAGGATGGACATATAAGGTGTCCGAAGTTGATCCGGGTAAGAGTTATAAGACAACATATAAAATAAATGATGGTTCCGCCACAGATGGAAGAGATGCATCTTTCAAGATGGACAAAGAAACATACATTGCGTTTATTAATAAATCAACAATGGAACCGCCTGTAACAGGACGAACACTTGCAAACAATGGCCTGATGGTTTTGATGTTTTTTGTTCTTGCGATCAGCATGGTTGGTATGGTATTCTTTAAAGGAATAAATAAGAAGAACTGAAAAACCTGATAATGAGATAAAGAGGAAAGGTTATACAATATCCCGAATTTATTAGACTTGAGGCGATAAAAGATGAAGCACAAGGATAATAAGTCGGGATTTTTCCTGTTTTGGAGAGGAGCAATTATGCAATTAAAAATTACAACGGATTATGCAATCAGAATTGTATATTATCTGGCTTGTCGTAGTGAAGTAATCACTGCATCTGAGTTAGCTTATGAATTAAAGATTCCAGAAAGTTATATTCCAAAGATAACAAAAAAATTAAAAGAAGCGAATATAATTACAGCTTGCGAAGGAATTAAAGGTGGGTATTCACTTGCGAAAAAAACAGAAGATATTTCTTTGTTTGACATTATATCCGCCACAGAAATAACTATGAGATTAAACCGTTGTTTAGAAGAAGATGGGTTTTGTTCCAGAAATGCAACAGAGCATTGTAAAGTACATAAAATATTGCTGGATGTGCAGCAAACTTATGACAATCTACTAAAGGGCATAAAGGTCTCGGAGATTATAAAACCAGATACCGATGAGTTATCAGAATAGCTAAGAAAACAAACTAGCGAATATGAAAAACAATTATAGAAATAACCCCAACAATATATTAAAATAGATATGGCATAATAAAGCAAAAGAAAGATGAATCAATTCAATTGTAAAAGGAAGGGAATACAAATGGGGTATACAGTAAAGGACTTGCTTAAATCAAACAAATTCCCAGAAATGCAGCTGATAAAAGATGATTCCGGAATTGATCGTGAAATTAAAGGAGTCCGAATCATTGAAGTGGCAGATATGGAAAAATTTCTGGGGGGGGGGTGAACTGCTCCTGACGAGTATGAGAGCCTATGAAGCCACAGAGGAAGATGCTTTTTTGTATCATTTAAAAGAATTTGATAAAAAGCAGGTAAGTGGATTTATTGTAAAGTGCTGTCAGAGAACCGAACACCTGAAAAGACTGTTTGATATTTTAATGGAATTTTCACAGGAGTATCATTTTTACGTGATAGAAATTCCTGAGGATTTGCATTTTTGGGGAATTATTAAGCATATACTACTTCAGTTATATGATATCGAAACTGCAAAATTGAAATATTTTAAGATGACACATGATAATTTAAGTAATATTTTACTGAACGTGATAGATTCAAGAGAATCCATAGAGAGAATTTTTTTCTTGATCAGTACCATGCTCGGGAATCCGGTCGGTTTATATAACGCAGATGGAACTTGCTTTTTTCCAAGTAATTCGGAAACACAGGATTTTAAAATGGAAAAAAATATTACGGAATATAAGCCTGAAATTATAACAAGATATCAATATTTGTGTCAAAAAAGAAAAAATACTAACTATATTGAATATATTAAGAAGCTCAATATTTTTGAAAGACAGGAAATGTATTTTGTTGTTTCAGAACAGAATGAACCATTAGGGAAATTGGATTTTGTCGCATTAGAGAATATTATTATTACCTTACAGTTTAGTTTGATCAGACATGTAATAGAAGAGAATCTTGAAAAACGATATCTAAGAGATTTGGAATATCGTTTGCTAAATGGTTCTCTGTCAAATGATGAAGAAAATGAAGTTGCAGGTATGCATGGGCTTAATGATGCAGAGATATATCGGGTTGTTACTTTCCGTATGGATGCAAAAAAGAATATGGAAAAATTTACCAATGCCCAGATAAAAGAAACAGAAATGGTCGAAAACGAAATTATACGTTATTTACCGAGGAAGCATATTTTTTTGCAAACCAACCAGATTGTATATATTCACAGAGAAACAGAACAGGAAAACGGGTTGGAGTTTCGTAAAAAACTGGAGAAACTGCAGCAAACGATACAGGAATTTCTTGTTAATAGGGGAGTTGAAAAAGATTTTTTGATTGGTATAGGTAAAACTGTCACAGGATACCATGAATTGAAGGAGTCTTTTAAATCTTCTAAAATTGCACTTAAATATATTAAAGTTATTAGACGAATGATCGGAGACGAGAGTAAGTCAGTTATAGATAGTACAAAGATAGGATTCTTTTATCATGTAATAGAAAAGATGAAAGATATAAATCAGTTGCAAGCGTTTATACCAGAGTCATTGAATAAACTTCGCCAGTACGATATTCAGAAAAATGGAGAGTTGGTTGATACATTGGAGTGTTATCTGAATGTCAACCAAAGCTTAAAAAAGACTTCTGAATTAATGTTTATTCATTATCGAACTGCTTCGTATCGTTTGCAGAAAATAATAGAAATAACGAATATAGATTTTAATAATGCAGCAGAAGTGCTTGGAGTTCGAAATGGATTGATAGCAATTCGGGTTCTTGAAGTAATGTAGAATTTTTAAGAATCTTTTAGAGAGGCAAAGATGAGATTCATAATATTAAAAATATTGAAATTGTTATAAAAGATAACGAATCACATGGTTAGTGTGGTTCGTTTTTTTTGCATATTAGTCTTAAATGGAACACTTCGAATAAAAAAACGTGAAAAATTTTTCCTTTATTGAACATTATATTTATGAGTTTAATAGCGTATAATATCGTACCTGATAAGATACTTGATAAGAAAGATTATCAGCGAAAAACAATGAAGATATCAATTTTTGATATTTTTTTGATATAAACTAAGACCTCGCAGGGTTTAGATTAGAGGGATAACGATGCAACTGAAAAATTCGACAGATTACGCAATTAGAATTGTATGTTACTTAGCAGCACAAGAACGGATGTTATCTACATCAGAATTGTCGCAGAAAATATGAACCGGAAGAAGCAATACGGATGATTTCAAATGGCGAATGTGGGGCGTTTTCCACAAAAATGATCCAGTGCTTGACGGCGGCAGTTATCCAGCCAGAGTGGTTAAAAGTAACAAAAAGTTAACCATGACAAAAGATTTGAGGCGATTTTTATGAATAAGAAATTGAGTGTTTTAAGGCGAATTACAGCAATCGTTCTGTGTGTTACATTATTATCTTCGCAAGTCGTAGTTGCGAATGATGAAGATTCAGAAAGAATGGATGTGCAGACCAATAGTGAAATTACAGATATATCGGAGCAGGATGGTTTCAGCAGTGATACATCTGAAACATCTGATATCACAGAAAGTGATATTCCTGATTCTTTTGAAGGCGAATCAGAGCCAAATACAGATATTAGTTCTGAGGTGACAGAAAAATTCGACAATTCTGAAGATCAGGGATTTACAGATGAAGAAGAAACAATTATGGATGACGAAAACACATCGGACACATTGGAAGAAGTAAATCCAGATTATGTAGATGGAAAAATATGTATCTACAATTACCAGCAACTTCTGCAAATCGGTACAGGAACACAGATGTTTTCCGGAGACAAAGATGGAAATGTTGGTGAAGGGGATAAGGTTCTTGCAGATGATGCAGAACTTACCTATGCGGCGGATGCTTCCTATTGTCTGATGAATGATATTCCAATCGATAACGAAAATATCTGGAACTTCCCATCTGATTTTACAGGCAGCATCACTTCATCATCTGAGCACACTGACAATATGGTATATGATTCAGCGACAGATACGATTTATGTGTATAACCGCTACCAGCTGGCACTGATGCAGGAAGAAGACTCAGACAGCGAACCCGTAATGAGTGAGGATTATATTGCTGAAAAGGTTGGAATGGGACAGGTTTTCACTTTGGAAGATGGTTCGTATCTTACTTACAGCAAAACACATAATTATGTGCTTGCTTCTTCATTTACAACAGAAACACCGGAGCTTCTTGCCAACAAGGCTGGAACAGAGGAGACAACTCAGGATATTACTAGTGCATATCCATCTGATTATGAAGGAAGAAATTATTTTGGTCAGGTAGTAAAAAAGATCGGTGATAAAAATTACATTCTGATTGGAAACGAAACACAGCTTCGGGCAATCGGAACAGATACGGAAGTGACAGAACCAATCTGGCGGGTGTATGAAACAAAAGAGAAAAATGGATTACTATATATCTGGAAACCAGCAGCTGATACACAGACATACAAAACAGAACTGTATTATCCGGGGGATGCGGATATTGTAAAGTTTAATGATACATATAACTGGTCAGGCAAGGAATTGTATGGAAATAAAAAAGGTGAGCACAAGCTTGGAGAAAAAGATGAGCAGGATGGTGTACTTGGAATTGGTGCCACAAAACGATATCACTATGTGAGTAGTACGATTCAGGAGTCAGCCGATATGACAGTAACGGCAACAGAAAGTACTGCCAGTGATTCCGAAGCAGCATACTTTGAAGCAGATGAAACTGTAAAAGACAGAGATTTGATTGATATGACTCCGGCAGAAAGTGAGGAAGTAGCTGAGCCAGAAAGTGATGATATAGATGCTTTTACAAGTGATGGTGACGAAAGTGATTTTACTGATGATACAACTCCGGAAAGTATAACGGTTGACGAGAATAAAACTTACATCCTTACCTATGATACATCCAAAAGTAGCAATACCAATATTGCAGGATCTGGATATAAATACAGTAAGGATGCGAATTACATCATCTTTCGTGATATTGATCTTTCCAAAGAGGGGACAAATTCTAATGGAGAAGATGATGATTGGAATCCTATTGACAATTATCAGGGAAACATGGAAGGCCGAAAGGGAATGGTTGAAGGTCAGAGTATAACCATCAGCCATATCAACATTTCACAGGCTAATGCAGTCAATCAGGACAATCAGGCAGAATATGGTATTGGATTTTTCAGAAATCTGACAACGTCATATTCTACATCCCTTACAATATCTCAAAATCCAATCACTGTGAAAAATATTACCCTTTCTGATGTGACGGTTTCTACTACTACAACAAAAGTTAAACAGAATATCAGTTTGATTGGAGGTGTGCTGAATCTCCTGCTTGGAAATTTAAGTGGACTGAAACCGGATCCGCAATCTCTGGCAACAGGTGGCTTTGCTGGCGTTGTAAAAGGAAATATCCAGATTGAAAACTGCAATGTGGAAAATTTACATGGAGTTTCCAATGCAAATGACCGAACCGGTGGTTTCGCAGGTTATGTCAGTGGTATGACACAGTACGACCTCATATCAAATGGATTAGGAGGTCTGGTTACTACTTTAACCAAAATTCTGAATCTGATTCCTCTGCTTGGAGCCGGTGATTTGCTGACTCTCCTTTTAAATGGAGGATTACTCAGTGTAAAAAATCTTATTCCGATAGGCTATGTCAATCCAAGTATCCAGAATTGTTCTGTAAGCGGTGACACTTCTGTTACAGGTCAGAAGAGTACCGGTGGATTCGCCGGGGAAGCCATCGGTGCAGTGATGAAAAACTGTTCCGTAGGCGGGAGTACAACAGTGTCTGGAAATGACTGTTCCGGTGGATTTGTGGGACGTTCTGCGAATGCAGTCGTAGCAGGTGCATTAAGCAGCCTTGGTATTGAATTAATGGGAAATTTCCCGGTCAATACAGTTATGCTGAACTGTAGAATCGACGGAGCGGTAAACGTATCTGCACAGGGACCCCAATCTAAACCATCTAAAGAAAGTGGTTATGCAGGCGGATTTATAGGAGAAATGCGAAATAGTTATGCGGTGGACTGCAGTATTTCCTCTCTTGGCACTGTATCTGGAAAAGATTATACCGGAGGATTTGCCGGTATAGCAACTCTTGGTGATGTAGCGGATATTGATGAAAGCCAGGGACTTCTGGTAATTGTAAAGGATCTTCTTACAGGGTTGTTAAATGGTAAATTTACCAACATGGATCTTCTGAATCTTGTGGGACTTCGACCTTCTGTTATAAGCGGATGCACCATCGCAGGAGATAATATTTCTGTAACAGCAAACGGTAAAAATGCCGGTGGACTTGTGGGATATGCAGGTGCTGTCCAGATTTCCAATACTTTAGAACTTACAGACGATTCAAAATCAACTACTAAAGCCATCCAGCGAATGCTTAATAAGACTGGCGTTACCTATGAATTTGCAGACCGTGTGAATCAAATCAATGCAGTTTCCTCTATGAAGGTTTCAGCAACAGAGAATGCAGGAGGAATCTTAGGCTATGCGAAAATGACCAGTGTCGGTGATGTCCTTGGTGGAACAGTTACAGCAGCGGATTACATGCGTTTTGAATGTAAAGACTGTTCCGTAAATGGAGGCTCTTCCGGTCTTACTGTTACTGCGTCAGATCAGGATAATGGTCGTGCTGGGGGTGCTATCGGTTATGGAACAGGTGGAGAAGTAAGGAAAACATCCGTCACAAATCTGAATTCTGTAACGGCTGGAAAGTGTGCAGGAGGCTTTGCCGGATATTTCGGAAGTGGTACTCTTGCTAATGTTGGTGGTATTAAACTTCTTGGATTACCGCTTTTGAAAATTGACAGCCTTCTTTCTGTAGGGCAGATGATTGAGACGTTTACAGTTGACAGCACTGTTTCAGGTGTTTCGTCAGGATATAGTGTGTCTACTGGCAATGAGAAAGGTTACAGCGGTGGCTTTATTGGAGAATGTATTAGTGGACGAGCAAGGGACACAAAGATCAGCAACCTGAAAACGGTTACTGCAGCTGCAACATCCGGAAAAGCCGGAGGCTTTGCAGGTTTTGCCAAAGCAGGAGATGCATTAAGTGCAGGAGATTCCACTACATCAAAACTGACAGGAATTGAATTAGAAAATCTGCTTGGAGTTGTCAGTGCCCTGAGACCGGAGTTCAATAATACTTCCATTGCCTATGTTTCAAATGGAAATGATCCTCAGGTATCCGCTGATATGGTGGGCGGTTTTGTGGGTGACGGACAGGCAGTAGATATCAACTATGGAAACAACAATTCCGGATTCAAGGCAGACACCGACACAAATTCATCTTCGAATGAATCTACAGGTGAAAAGAATAGTGAAGAAACAGATTTCATTTCAGCAGATACGAATAGTGAAGATGAAACAGCCGAAGGTGAGACTGGTGCGATTGCAACAACAAAGATTACCGGACTTTCCTATATAAAGGGAACCAGCTATGCCGGTGGTTTTGCAGGAAGGCTGATGCCTGGTGATGTGGCACAGACAGGTTCTATTAAGTTACTGGGACTCTTAAATGTAACGCAGCTTCTCAGTGTTATGGATGTGGCTTATCCGAGAATTTCCGATTCTTCTATTGAGGGAAACAACTTAGTTGTAACAGCATCCGGAAAAAATGATGATGTGGCTCTTGGAGATGCCGGTGGTTATATCGGTAATGGAAAAGCAGTCATGGTTAAGAACTCTGATGTGACCAATGTAAAAAAAGTCACAGCACCGTATCATGCCGGTGGCTATATCGGAATCATGCGTTCCGGAAGTGCAGCGGAGGCAGGAGATGCCACAGGAGATCTTTTGAACAGTGTTCTTGGTAAGATTCTGAGTCTGAAAGAGTTGGCAAGTGTCTTGCAGGCTGCATCCAGTAAGATTACAAACTGCAAGGTAAGCGGTATTAAAAAAGAAAACGAAGGACTGACTGTCATAGCTGACAGAGGATCTGATAACGCAGAAGGCTATGCAGGTGGATTCGTTGGAGAGATGCAGAGCGGTCATGTAGATAATTCAGCAAATGCTGTTGATTCCGGAAAAGGCATGGCAGTGGAAAATCTTCTGAAAGTAGAAGGACTTCGTTATGCCGGAGGATTCGGAGGTCTTGTAAAAGCTGGAGCAGTTGCAGAGATTGGAGCTAAATCATCAATTCTTACAAAAGTAGTTGATCTGACAGGATTACTTTCCCTGGTTAATGCTTTTGTTCCGGTGATCAGTAATGCCAGTGTTAATTCTGTAGAAAAAGGGTTTACCGTTACCGTTACAGGTACTCTTGAAAAAGACAGCACTAACGATCAGGATACCGGAAGTGCCGGAGGCTTTATTGGCTGCGGAACCGGTGTACAAATCAGTAATTCTGATGTAAATAAACTGCAGCATACCCGTGTCAGTGAGCCAAAGAATCTGCAGCAGGCAGATGGAAGCGGTTATTACAGAGGTGACAGTGCATATGCAGTAAGTGGTTACCGTTATGCAGGCGGCTACATTGGTAAAGCCGCTATGGGAAGTACGGCGGCTATCGGAGGCGCAAGCGTTTTGGATAAGGTGCTTTCTGCCTCAAATCTGTTATCAGCGTTGACCGTAGTTGCATCTATCATAGAAAGTTCAGATGTTTACGGAGCAACAGGCGGATTTAATGTTCTTGCAACAGATGGAGCCGGTGATACCGGAAAAGCCGGTGGATATGCAGGAGAACTTCTTGGAGTTCAGATTCAGAATAGTAATTCTTATAATTTTGCACATATCATAGGGCGTGAAAGTGCCGGTGGATATGTTGGAACCATGGAGCCGGGGAATGCGGCAGATGTGGTAGATGGATTAAGTGCTCTTGGAGGACTGATCAAGGCAGATAATCTTCTTGGCGTTTTACAGGCATTTGTTCCTGTAATCAAAAACAGCGAAACAACCAGTATTCCATGTGGAGGTGCTGTGAGGGCTCAGGCTGAGAGTGATGACGGCATTTACCGTGGGCTTGCCGGAGGCTATGCAGGTTACAACTACGGCGGTCAGATCTGGGGAAAGAATAAGGATAAGTGGAAAGGCTCTGCATATACAGGAACCGTAAGAGAATGTGCGGCCTATCGTATCCGTTCCGTATATGGAACGGAATATGCCGGAGGCTATACAGGACTGATGCGGTGTGCGAATGTTGCAGATACAGGAAGTCTGAAGGTTTTATTTGGTCTTATCAAACTAGATAATCCGCTGACGCTTCTTCAGGCAGTGTATCCGACAGAAAAGAATACAGCCGTCTATGGACCGCTTCGCGGACTGGATACGGATACCTGGAACAAATGGGTTGGTGCTTTCGGTTCTTATGGAAGTTACGGTGATAAATTACAGGCACTTGGTGAAGTCAATGATCAAAAACAGTTAAATAAGATCATTTCTCAGTATGCATATGGATACGCAGTCACAGCAGGAAGGAGCATTCTGGCAAATAAAGCAACACAGGGCGGTTCTGCCGGAGGCTATGTAGGCCGGATGGAAGGAGGTACCGTTACAAATGGAACTGCAACAGATCTTCAGTTAGCAGAGGCTTATAGAAGCAGTGGTGGTTTTGCTGGTGAGATGCTTACCGGTTCTGTGGCAAACACAGGTGATGTTTCATTGGCAGGTCTTAAGATTATAGGTGCCGACAGTCTGGCAGCATTAAAAACCTTTGTTCCGGTTGTAAAACAGTCCCATGTGGAAGGCTATCGTTCCGGTGCAAGGATCAGAGCGACCGGTATTGCAGACAAAGACCCGGCAGGATTTGCCGGAGGCTATGTGGGAAGGATGATCGGCGGCCAAATCTGGGGAGATGAAACTACCTCCTGCAGTATCACAAATTTAAGGCGTGTAGATGGAACTTCCTATGTAGGCGGTTTTGCTGGAAAAGTAGATCCAGGTAGTGTGGCAGCTATTGATACAGCTACAAAGCAGGGACTTTTGAATAAGCTTCTGGATGTTCTTATGGTAAATGCTCCGGCAGAGCTGATCAAGGTTCTGAATGCCACCGTTTCCAGCATCCGTTGTGCATCTGTTTTAGCCTGGGATGACTGGGGCATGATCGTAAACGGAACCTATCAAAATGGAAGCAATACCGGGTACGCAAAAGCAGCAGGAGGATTTGCAGGAAGTCTCTGTGGAGCGGTCCTTGGCGAGAAGGATAAGCCGGGAAGCGAAATCCGTGCAGACAAGATCCGTTCCGTAGTGGCCGGTGAATATGCCGGTGGATGCTTCGGTATTGCGGATGTTTCCGGTGCCGCAAATATTAGTGCCAATGGTGAGACCTCTGTCTTACAGTATCTTTTAAAGCTTGGAAAAACCGATGTGCTGGATGCATTCCGAAGCTATGTATATTACGGAAATGTCACTGGCAGCCTGGATGCAGGGCTTGGTGTCAGTGCTAACACAGCGACAAAATCAGGCCAGAATAATGAAGTAACATATAGCGGTACAGCCGGAGGCTTTGGCGGTTCCCTGTTAAATGGTTCAGTCAAAAACAGCAATGTAACAGGATTAAATTATGTAACTGGACTGAACAGCGTAGGTGGCTTTGTAGGATACTCCGGAAAAAGCGGAGTTGTGAAAATGGAGAAGCTGGATGTGCTGGGAAATAATACCGGACAGCTTCTGGGCGGTGCCCTCGGCGTTCTGGATATTTTTGGTTCCCACATTGATGACAGCAGTGTGACAGGCATACCTGGTGGTTATACGGTTCAGAGTAAAGGCGGAATGGAGCAGATCGCCGGAGGATTTATCGGCTATGCAAATCTTACCAGAATGTCAGGATGCAATGCCGGAGATGCTAAAAATCAGGAAAATAGTCTAAAACTGGTAGAATCCGGTGGAACAGCTGGTGGCTTTGCCGGAAGAACAAGCTTTGCCTATCTTGCAGATGTAAAACTGGATTCCACAGTAGTCGACGCTTTGCTCGTAGTCCTGAATAACCTTGTAAAGGCGTTGTATCTGGATAAGATTCAGGATTCCAATCTTTTGCATATTAATCTTGGAATTGTGAAGGTTGATGCACTGTACGATGGAAATCTCATCCATGTGAATCTGCTTGGACTGGATATTTCCGTTGGGCTGTCTAAAAAGTCTGATGATAACAATCAGCAGACAGATTTTGCAATCATTAAGATCGGAGATTCCTCTATTAAGCTTCCATGTGACAAAAACGGAATCATAACGAAAGATAATGATGTAAAGTCCAACATCAGTGTCAACCTGATTAAGGCAAACAGGACAAAAATTACAGACAGCAATGTATATGGAATCAGTACGGGATACGATGTCTATGCCGGCGGTGCCGGAAATGAAGCAGACGGTACTGCAACAGATGGACAAAGCGGAGGTTTTGTTGGCTACAACGACGAAGGTCTGCTGAAAAATAACAACATGTATTACTGCGACGTGGTCCGTGGAACATCTAAGCTGGTGGGACCATTCAGTGGAAAAAGTGATTTGGACTCTGTATATGACTTTAATACAAAAGCAGGTGTAGAAGGTGAGAATAACAATTATCGTATTTACCGAAAACCGGCGATTAGTTTTGATGAGATCAAAAAGAATTCGAAACTTCTGACAGATACGTTCAGTCAGGAAAATGGATGGAGTATCTTCTCGGTAAAACATGTAGTGCAGGTAGATGAGTATAACACCTTGCAGAATGCAGTTATGGCAACAAAAGATTCTTTTGAAACAGCAGATCTGAATGCTTATGTATCAGATGCAAAAGCCGTTCTGATGTCAGATACCAAAACGACAGTCAATACAGAGGATAGCACATCACCGGAACCATCAGATGCACAGGATCCATGTGATGAATATGTAAATCTGACCATTAATAAGGTATGGAAAGATTTTCGGAATATGGATGGTATCAGACCTGATTCCATTACGGTCAAGATTTCCAGAAGCTGGACAGATGCAGATGGAACGGAACATACAGAAGTTGTGCCGGGATATGAAAACTATGTAATAACAGGCGATATCTCAAAATCCACATGGCAGAAAGTGATTGAAACTCTTCCAGCCTACATAAAAGATGATGCAGGAACTTTGCATTATTACAAATATTCTGTTACGGAAACGGAAATAAAAGGATATACAACTACAATCGAAACTTCTAAAGATGGATTTACCTTCACGATTATCAACCGGCATTTTGCACTGCTTCCGGATACCGGCGGCGAGGGCATTATGATGTTTATCATAGCAGGTGGTTTATTGTTAGCGTTCCTGCTTTATACCGGACGTAGAAAGAAACGGAAACAGACGATGTAGGAAAGGGGGAGCAGAGTCATGAGAGAGATATGGCTGCGTGGGGAACTTCCACCGTAAAGGCTGAAAGAATCCCCAGCGAACCAATAAAAAATCAAAAGAAAGTGAGAAGAGGAACATGAAGAAATTAGTATCAAGATTTATGGCAGTTCTGATGGCAATGACCATGATACTGTCCATGAGCATGACTGCATTTGCAGCAGATGCTACAAAAGGAACCCTGACAGTCAACAATACAGTGGCAGGAAAGACTCTGGATCTGTATCAGATTTTTACAGCAACAAAAAATGAAGCGGGCAATGTAGCATATACACTGAACAGTGCATATGAGGGATTCTTCCAGAGCAAAATTTCTGGTGCTTCTACATTAACAGGTGAAGCATTAAGTGAAAAAGCATATAACTATGTTAAAGATCAGGTCGGAACAGATGGAAGTAATGGCGCAGCGTTTGCAAAAGATATCCTGGATTGGATTCTTAAGAATAAAACTACTGTAGCTGCTACTTATACAACTGCAACTACAACCGATGGTACTACAGTAATCAATAATCTGGCATATGGATACTATGTAGTGTATCCATTAGGTGCAACAGATACATCTACAGCACCTGGAAATGAGACAGTAAAATCCGTAGCATCTTTAGTCAATGTTACAGACACTACAGTTACAATTAACATGAAGAGTAATTACCCGACAGTAGACAAGAAAATTATTCAAGCACAGAGTGGAAGCGGAATTACAGTTGGTGCTATTGTGAATGGCTCATGGGAAGGCAACCATCAGATGGAGTTGGAAGACGAGAATGATCCTGAGGACACCATCGCACCACGTGGCGCAGCAGATGGAAAGAAAGCTGAAGATTTTGGAATTGGCGATACCATCACTTATCAGCTGACTTCTAAAGTGCCGGATATGACAGGATATAATTCTTATACTTTTAAATTTAGCGATACTTTGTCCAAAGGACTGGACTTAAAAGAAGTACTGTCTGTAAAAGTTGGAAATACAACACTTAAAGCAGGAAAAACAGGAACAAATACATACGCACTTGCATATGACAAAAATACCCGTACTTTAACAGTTACTTTAAATGATTTCTATAATTCCTATAAGAATCATACAGGCGAGACAATCACAGTTGTTTATACTGCAACCTTAAACAAAGATGCTGTTATCGGTATGAATCCAAATACCAACAAGGCGGTTGTTGAGTACAGTAATGACCCGACAACAGGTGGAACAGGTACATCTGAACCAAGCATCGTAGATGTACATACTTTTGATTTCACAATCTTCAAATATTATTTAAAAAATGAGACTAAGACTGCACTTGCAAATGCAGAATTTGAGCTTTATAAGGCAAATGGTGAAGTAGCTGGAGCCAAGGTAAACATTAAAAAAGTAGAAGAGGGTAAATACCGTGTGGCAACACCTGAGGAGATTGCAACAGAAGGTTTCAAATCCGATGTAATTGTATCTGGTACCAACGGTAAAGTTCTTGTAAAAGGTCTTGAAGCTGGAACTTACTACTTAAGAGAGACAAAAGCTCCAGAAGGATACAATAAACTTCTCAGCGACATCAAGGTTGAGATCAAACCAGTATATGATAAAACAACTGGCAAACTGACAAGCTATTCAGTTGATTACACATACAATGGAAAGACTACAAATGGTGCTGCAATCACAAATAAAACTGATTCCCCAGAAGTAGCTGTAGAAAACAAAACAGGTGCACAGCTTCCATCTACTGGTAGCAAGGGTGCCCTCATGGTAACACTGGCTGGTATCGTTCTTTTCGGTGCATTAACAGCAAGCAAAGCTTTTGGCAAAAAGAAAGCAAACAACTAAGACATTCTGAAGTTTAAGAATGGATAAAAAGACAGTTCATCTTCCCGGTATTGTACCGGGAGGATGTCTGCTTTTTCTGAAATGTCCAGTGTGGACTGGGTATTTCAGAAGAAACAGACGAAAAGGTGAAAGGTATTATGAAGAAAGTAGTGAAAATACTAAGAGGAATCGGATATCTGGCGGCATTTTCTTTAATCCTGTATCCGGTAGTGAGCAATTACATCAATCAGATGAACAGCACAACGATTGCTACAGATTATGAACAGGAAGTTTCTCATCTGTCGGAAGAACAGGAGAATGCAATGATCGAGCAGGCACAGGAATACAATGAAAGCCTGATCGGAATTGGTTCCATAGCAGATCCATTTTCAGAAAGCAATGAAAATCAGACAGAAAATGATGTGTATAACAATCTTTTGAAAATTGATGATACCGGAATGATGGGATATATTGATATTCCAAAACTTGATGTTGTCCTTCCGGTTTATCATGGAACATCCGAAAAAGTACTGCAGTCAGGTGTAGGACATCTGAAAAACACCTCGCTTCCGGTAGGCGGTGAGAGCTGTCATGCGGTATTATCCGGACACCGTGGACTTGCAAATGCCAAGATATTCACCGACCTGAACAAGATGGAGGTTGGAGATGTATTTTATATTAAAGTTCTTCATCATACCTTTGCCTATCAGGTAGATCAGATTCTGACAGTATTGCCATCCGATACAGATGCTTTACAGATTGAAAAAGGCAAGGATTATGTAACACTGGTCACATGCACTCCTTATGCAGTTAACACGCACAGACTGCTTGTACGTGGCACTAGAATTCCGTATGAAGAGGCACAGAAGATAGATGAGGAAGTTGGTCTTCAGCGTACAATTCCATTCAATTTGATTCTATTGATTGGTGGAATTATTGCTTTCATCATCATATGGGTGAGCATTAAGTTACATAAACGCAGGAAGGAGAAAAAACATGAGCAGAATAAGTAAACGTAAGCGAATATATATGTGTATGGCCAGTGTGATGTGTATGCTTTTACTCCTCATTCCGTTACCTGTGTCTGCGAATGATCAGGGAAGCATATTATTAAAAGCTACTGTTGAAGATGAAGCTGCAGTATATAATCTAAGCAATACTGAATTTACGATGTATCAGGTTGGCATATATAAAAAGAATTCATGGGTTTTAGAGACTGAGTTTGCAAAGTCCGGAGTCGTATTTGACTTTGAGGATTCTTCCGCCCAGGCAGAAGCTGCAAAAAAACTGGGAAAATATGTACAGGATAACAGCATCAGAGGAATATCTGGAAAGACCAATTCAGACGGAGAAGTTATGTACAGAGATCTGGAAAAAGGAGTGTATCTTTTTGTCCAGACACAAAAAACACAAATTGGCAATCAAGTATATCGAAGTGAAGCTTTTATCATAACAGTTCCGGGTAATTATGACGGTCAGATCATCTGGAATGTAACGGCAGAACCCAAATTTAAAAATGAATCAATACCACCAATTACCACGAATACGCCACCAGTTTCAGAAGAACCATCGGGTGATAAAAGCAGTCGCACTCCAAATGTAAAAACGGGAGACGATACGAATGTAATTATGTGGCTTTCCTTAATGGGAATATCCTTAATCATATTTAGTATATGCAAAAGAAAAGTCCATAAATAATATGAGAAGATCGGGAAATCCCGGTCTTTTCGTTTCGTTATATAACTGGCATAACCCAAAAACAAATACCTCCGGAGGTGCAACGTATGCCGTCACCTGGGAGGAAATAGATCTGAAACCTTGGGAGGATTTGGAAAAGAATAATTGAGTTGTCAGTGCAATCTTATTTATCTCTTGTGACAGAAATAGGTTCCCGTTTTGCTGGAAGTAAGTCTGAACTGATCTCAGGAGCATAGAGCAGTGCTGTAAAATTCTGTCTAATGATATCCTATAATGGTATCGTAATTTAAGACACTTCAAGAGACATTTCTTAATGAATCTGATATACTGTAAATACTACAGAAAGAAGGATTATTATTATGTCTCGAACAAGAAGAAATTTCTCTGCCAAATTCAAATCAGAATTAGTGATTGAACTGCTCAAAGGAGAAAAAGACTTAAATACAATCGCAACCGAAAACAATATTCAGCCGAATCTTCTCCGCAACTGGAAGAAGGAGTTCCACGATAAAGCATCCGTGGTTTTTGATGACACACGAGAGGATAATCTGAAAGAAAAACTCGCTTTAGAGTGCAAGGAAAAAGCTGAATATGCGAAAAAAGTTGGCCAGCTCACCATGCAGGTGGATTGGTTGAAAAAAATCTGAAGAAACACTTGGACCTGACTACGAGAGTAAATTTAGTCCAAAACCTTTTGAAGACTAAAGAACTTCCAGTTAAAACAGGAGCTGCACTTCTTGATATCAATTGTACTAGAGCGTGTCTGAAAAACATTTTAAATTGTTTATTTTAACCAAATTAATATTGAGGCGATACAAATAAATCCCAAGTAGGTTGCAGCTAATTTGTCATAACGTGTAGCGATTCGTCGGAATGCTTTTAATTTCAGAAAATACTTTTCTACTAAATGGCGTTCTTTGTATAACCACCAATCACAATGACGTTCAAATTTAGCTCCCTTTCGGGATGGAATGGTTGGCTCTCCACCGCGGGCGTACACATAATCAAGTAATTTATTACTGTCATATCCTCGGTCAGCTAACACATTGCTTCCGTTTATTTCAATTTGATCAAGCAAAGGGATTGCATAATTGATATCATTACGCTGTCCCTCACTGATCATTAAATAAACTGGATATCCATAGGCATCTACTGCCGCATGGATTTTTGTGCTGGCTCCTCCACGGCTATGCCCGATTTCATTTGAAGGCCCCCTTTTTTTGCACCGGCACTATGCTGGTGCACCTGGATAATAGAAGCATCAATGGATAATTCTTCCAATTCTGCTTCAAGACTTAAAATACGGAAAATATTATCAAGGATACCATCATCGATCCATTTTCGGAATCGGCTATAGACAGTTTTCCATGAACCATAACGTTCAGGAAGATCGCGCCAAGGTGCCCCACTACGTGCAAGCCATACAATTCCATTCATAATGATACGATTGTCTTTCCTTGGACGTCCTTGTTTTCCAGTATTTTCAGGAGGTAATAAAGGTTCAATGCGAAGCCATTCTTCATCAGTCAACTCATATCGTCTCAACATAGTGAACACCCCTTTTCTTTATTTTATCATGAAAAAGGGAAATAAAACATGCGTTTTGTGCAATTTTTATTTTTCAGACACGCTCTAG
>PVML01018571.1_pt1 | contig 39659 bp, 34 predicted proteins | sample 1853371 | NCBI WGS metagenome assembly PVML01 (sample SAMN08533508, study PRJNA380276) | Human gut metagenome, whole genome shotgun sequencing project. | isolation source: participant 1, chromium library | host: Homo sapiens | collected 2017 | reverse complement strand
TTTTTCTTTTTCGCTGTCCGCTTCGATCATCTCTGTCGTTCGAAACAGCTTGTCTAGAATATCATAATTATTAACTCTTGTCAATAACTTTTTTATTCTTTTTTTGATTCTTAAGAATTGTTTTCTCGCGAATCAGCTTAGTTATAATATCATTTAGACAACCATATGTCAATACTTTTATTCATCTTTTTTTACATCTTTTTCTCATTAATTTTCCGCATCTATACTTAGTGTTTACACGCATATAACATACAAAATATAGTGCCCATTATTACAATTTTATCTATAATAAATAGGTCCCATTATTTTTGCCAGATTCTCTGCTTTGATGTTCTTTATGATATTTCCTTCTACATATTCAAGAATGCCTCGGCATTCTTGCTGCGAGGTGCGCATCATGCAATTGCATGACATACTTCTACTGCGCACTTCTGCAAGTCTACACTCCGTTTCGGTCGGCGCAAAACCATTGTCCACCGGACAATGTGCGCCCTGCCGGAGGCTATATCAGCTGGGGGATTGACTCCCAGCTGATATAAACTAATAACAGATTCACATATTTTCCGGCAGATTCTTTCAAGGTCACGGACACCTTCCTCCGGACACAGTGCAATCAATTCTTCTATTGCATCTTCCTCAATATCTACCTGCTCTATTTGATACTCCTTGATCAGTTTTGGCCAAATGTATCCTTTCACAATTTGCTTTTTGTCTCTTATCGTATATGGAGGTAATTCTACAATGTCCAGACGATCCTGTAATATCGGCGACAACGGTTCAAGACTATTAGTTGTTGCCACAAAAATTACATTTGACAGATCCAGCGGAAATCCCAGATAGTTATCTACAAATTTTGAACGGTCACTGTCTAATATGTCAAGAAGTACATTTTCCGGGCAGCCATGTTCGATGGAACTTCCCATTTTGTCAATTTCATCCAATAAGATCAATGGGCAGAAGCTTTTCCCATGTACCAGAGCATCCACAATCCTTCCCGGCTTGGCATTATTGAATACTGTCTGTGTTCCTCGTAGAAATAATGCATCCGAAACACCTGCCAGTGATATTTTCACACAAGGTCTTCCCATCGCCTTTGCAATCGAAACTGCAATGGATGTCTTGCCTACTCCGGGAGGTCCGGCAAGCAGCATAACTGCCCCGTAGTTCTTTCCAAGGTACTTCTGGCAAGCCATATAACGTAATACCTTCTCTTTTACCTCCAGCATAGCATAATGGGAACTGTCCAACATCGTCTTGGCTTCTTTTCTTCTATGCTTGTAGTTTATTTAAAAAGATAGTACCCCAGACAAATGTAAATTTCAAGTAGCGGTCTTTGCTTAGAACGAAAAAAAGAGATTTGGAATTTCTTCCAAATCTCTTACCTACGGAGAAAGAGGGATTTGAACCCTCGCGCCGGTTACCCGACCTACACCCTTAGCAGGGGCGCCTCTTCAGCCTCTTGAGTATTTCTCCAGCAAAAATGATTATACTAGAGGTTTACCCTAATGTCAATCATTTTTTTACTTTATTTTTTCAACCTTATTTTAGGGAAATTTTTTACCTTATTTTTCAATTCTGACTTTCACGTAATTTTAAATATTTTCAAACTCTTATTTCACATTTACACTGGTACTATTTCCTTCACTCTGAGTACTCTTGTGCTCTTTTGTCAATGAAAATCCACGACCTCTGACTTCTCTGACTTCACTTACTATTACAAAGCTTTCCGGATCAATATTTTTTACAATACGCTCCAACTGATGCAGTTCACGGTTTGACACAACAACGAGAAGCACCTGGCGGTCTTCCTGTGAATACCCACCCTCTGCACGCAGAATTGTAAGTCCCCGGTCCAGATGCCCGATAATCGCCTGACGGATCGGCTCCGGATTTCTGCTGATGATTTTAACCTCCATTTTAGATCCACCAAGGAGCAATACCTTATTCAGCACTGTTGTATAGGTTATAACAAGAATAACTCCATATAACAGCATTTCAGGCGGTATGAGGATAGCCTGGCCAAGCAGGATGCATATATCAAATACATTCAGGCTGACTGACACGGGTATCTTGAAATATTTATTCAAAATCAACGGCGGAATATCCATACCTCCGGTGGATGCTCCCATACGAATGACGCTTCCAAGCCCCACTCCGATTCCCAGCCCTGAGAATATCGTATTCAGCCAGATATCGTCTGTGAAATGTACATTTGCAAATATCTGTCCGAATAACTCCAGGCAGATTGGATAAGTAAATGTACTTACAATGGTCGTAAATGCGAATTTCTTTCCAAGAAAAATAAATCCGACCACCAGCATCACAATATTAAATCCCAGCACGAACATCGAAACGGATAATCCGGTCAATCTGTTCACTAAAAGTGCAATACCTGTCGTTCCTCCGGTCGGCAGTCCTGACGGAAGCAGGAATAATACCGCGACCGCTGCGTACATAGCATTTCCAATAATAACTGTCAACAATGTTATTCCCCGCTGTAACATTGTCTGATTTTTGTTTTCCACAATTTTCTTCCTCCATGATAACATTCAAGACTTATCATAAGCCTCTATAAAGACTGCAGATAGTAATGCTCTACTTCATCTGCCATCTACATGTTTTATGACATATATTCCTACAAAATGATATCGAATAAACGGATTTATGTAAAGTACTTTTTATTTACAGGAGCTAAAAGAATACGGAAGCGTTATGCTTCCTTCCTCAATCATTTACTTTATAAATTTTTTCTTCTGCGAAGTACGATAATCACAACTACAATTGCTGCAATAGAAAGAATTGCAAATAATCCAATCTGGGCTGTATCTCCTGTTTTCACAGTTTTTACTACATCCACAAATTTTTGATTATGATTTTCTTTCGTATTCAAATGTCATATAACCATTTGAATCAATTCTTTAATTGTGTAATTATAATCTCCAACTTCATCAAATATAATGGAATCAAAGAGTACAGAACCATTGTCTGTATTTTTCCTAGTATCGATCAAGTTGTTATTCTCATCAAATAACTGGAATGTAAATTCTCTCGGCTGAAGTTCAGCATTATTTAATACTTTCTTAACCGCTGGATCAATAGCTGCTGTTACAGACATCTTATTTTCAAATGAGATTCCATCTACACTCTCGGATGAGTTATCCACATTTGTTCCATTTTTTATGCAAGTTATAGACATATCCATGTTTTCATCCACATTTACCGTAACGGTATATACAGACGGATCATATTCAATATCGCTAACGTTATTTTCACCCTGCTCATTAATCTCTTTTACAGTGTAAGAATAAGTTCCTGCTGTATAATACGGAATTGTACGGAATGTAATATTATCGGAAGCATCGTTTGTTTTTGTGTCAATCAATGTTCCATTTGAATCATACAGTCCAAATCGGAATTCTCCGGCTTCCAGATTACCACCTGTCAATGTCTTAGTTCCTGTAATCGTGGCAAGAGCATAATCCATGCTCATCGTCATAAAGTGATAGTTATTAAATATCAGGAATTCATCGTCCTCTACTGGCTCTAATGTATTTCCAACATCACCTTCGTATCCAACATAACTCCACACACTCCGACAGGCTAAATGGAATCATGGATCGTTTTCTGGATTTGACTTCTTACAAGTTCCGCGATATCATTCGTCTTCATGTCTTTATAATCATCATAGTACAGCGGTTTTAAAAAATGTACCTGCACTGTGACTGGTGCGATGCTGTTAGTGTCAAATGGCTTGAAAGAATCGATCAGTGCAACCGGCACGATCGGACATTTTGCTTTCGTTGCTGCTTTAAAGCTTCCGCCTTTAAACTCCAGCATCTCATTTCCCATCTTAGATCTTGTTCCTTCCGGGAAAATGAGATAATTTCTTCCGTTCTTTACCTCATTTGTCACATTTACAATGACCTGCAGTGACTGACGGATATCATTACGATCCATCATATATGCTTTCATACATTTGAAAACTTGTTTTAAAAATGGCACATTTTCCACTTCTTTTTTTGCAACTACGGAAAATGGCTTCGGGCAGACATCTACAAGTGCCAGTACATCGTAAAGTCCCTGATGATTTGGGAAGAACATAAAGCCGTTTTCTTCTGGGATATTCTCAAGCCCGTGGGCATCTATGGTCACATTTCCACCTTTATTAGCGCGGTGTGTGATGAACCGGAGCATCCGGTAATGTTCTTCTTCTGTGTATTTGTCTACGTGAGATGCATGATAACATAATTTTGCCCACATCCACGGAACAAGTAAAATGTTCCGAAGAACCATCATTATGATTCGTTTCATATCTTCTTGTACTCCTTTATGGCACTTTCGTACAGATAACCGCCCTCGCAATCAGCGACTACGATTACCGGGAAATCTTCCACGTAAAGCTTGCGGATAGCTTCCGTTCCAAGATCATCATAAGCTACGACCTCAGAAGTCTTAATACATTTTGAAAGAAGCGCTCCTGCTCCTCCCACTGCCGCAAAGTAAACACTTCCGTTTCTTTTGACAGCGTCCAGTACTTCCTTACTTCTCTTACCTTTTCCAATCATGGCTGTGAGACCAAGATCCAGAAGCTTCGGCGCATAACGGTCCATACGGCTCGCAGTTGTCGGACCTGCAGAACCAATCGGACGCCCTTCTCTCGCCGGAGATGGTCCCATATAATAAATCGTCTGTCCAACCATATCTACCGGAAGATTTTCTCCATTTTTAAGAGCATCATCCATTCTCTTGTGAGCGGCATCTCTCGCCGTGTAGATAGTTCCTGTAATGTATACATAATCTCCTGCTCTAAGCTTACGGGATACTTCTTTACTGATTGGTGCTTTTATATGCTTCTCCATGACTATACCTCCCTCACAATGTGTCTGTTGACGTGACAGCAAATATTGATTCCTACTGGAAGTCCCGCAATGTGAGTCGGGTATGTATTAACATTTACCGCAAGAGCTGTTGTTGTTCCTCCAAGACCTCCAGGTCCGATACCAAGCTTGTTGATCGTCTCAAGCATCTCCTCTTCCAGATCCTTGACCCACTGGATGTCTGAGTGTGTGCCAACTTCACGTGTCAGGGCATCCTTTGCCATAAGAGCACATTTTTCAAAGGTACCACCAATTCCGACACCGACTACCATCGGCGGACAGGCATTCGGTCCCGCATCCTGAACAGCTGTCAGAATTGCATTCTTCACACCTTCAATCCCATCGGCAGGCTTCAGCATAAAGACACGGCTCATATTCTCGCTTCCAAATCCCTTCGGAGCAACTTTAATCTTTACTTTATCCCCCGGCACAATGTTATAGTGAATAACTGCCGGCGTGTTATCTTTCGTATTCTCACGGATGATCGGGTCACCTACAACAGACTTTCTAAGATATCCTTCCACATATCCCTGGCGCACACCCTCATTGATGGCATCCGTAAGACTTCCACCTTCAAAGTGTACCTCCTGACCAACTTCTATGAACACGACCGCCATACCAGTATCCTGACAGATTGGGATCATATCCTCTCCTGCAATCTTTAAATTCTCCTGAAGCTGTGTCAGAATCTGCTTTCCAAGCGGTGCTTTCTCCGTCTCCACCGCATTTTTCATTGCTATATCCATATCCTCAGACAGAAAATGATTCGCCTGAATACACATTTCTTTAATATTTCTCGTAACTATACTTACATCGACTGAACGCATAATGATCTCCTTTCATCTCTTTTTTCATTTTACCCTGTCCCTTAGTGATATACAAGACAAAAAAATCTGCAGCCTCGGATTTTCATGTCCTGCAGCTGCAGATTTTTTTATAGTCTTATTAAATTTTCTTTTCTCAGATAGAATTATTTTTATTCTTCGTCACTTTCTAACGCCAGTGATTCTACATCAATCTGGTCTACTTCAACCCCATCTTCGCCGAAGATTTCTTTCTTTTTGGCTTCTTCTTTTTCTTCGTCTCTGACTTTTGCGATACTTGCTACGGTCTCTTTATCTTTCAGGTTGATGAGTTTGACTCCGGATGTGATTCTTCCGAGTACGGAGATTCCGGAACACAGCATACGGATGATGATTCCGTCTGTGTTTATGATCATAATCTCATCGTCTTCGTCAACTGCCTTGATTCCGATGACATTTCCTGTCTTTTCAGTGATCTTGTAACACTTCACTCCTTTGCCGCCACGGTTCTGTGCTGTAAATTCATGGATGTCTGTACGTTTACCCATACCTTTTTCAGATACGATCAAAAGGTCATGTCCCTGGGTCACAAGCTGCATTCCAATCACTTCGTCGCGGTCTGCAAGGTTGATTCCGCGTACTCCCATAGAGTTACGTCCTGTTGCTCTTACGTCAGTCTCATTAAAGCGGATACACTGACCATACTTCGTTGCAAGAATGATTTCCTGATTGTTGTCTGTGAATTTTACTTCAATCAGTTCATCCTCATCACGCAGTGTAATTGCGGCAAGTCCTGTCTTTCTTACATTCATGTACTCGCGAAGTGATGTCTTCTTCACAAGACCTTTCTTCGTTGCCATGATCAGATAATCCTGATCGCGGTAGTAATCAATCGGGATTACTGCGGTAATCTTCTCGCCCGGCATTAACTGGAGCAGGTTGATGATCGCAGTTCCTCTTGATGTGCGGCTTGCCTCCGGAATCTCGTAACCTTTCAGTCTGTAGACACGTCCGGTGTTCGTAAAGAACATAATGTAGTGGTGCGTATTCGTCATGAATAGCTCTTCCACATAGTCTTCATCCAGAGTCTGCATACCTTTAATTCCCTTACCGCCACGATTCTGTGCCTTAAATGTATCATCAGACATACGCTTGATGTAACCAAGCTTTGTCATGGTAATTACAATGTTCTCCTTCGGAATCAGATCCTCCATGGAAATGTCATACTCGTCAAATCCGATGGATGTTCTTCTGTCATCACCATATTTATCCTTAATGACAAGGATTTCTTCACGAATCACTCCAAGAAGTAATTTTTCGTCTGCCAGAATTGCCTCCAGTCTCTCAATCTGAGCCATAAGTTCTGCATATTCTTTCTCAAGCTTCTCTCTTTCCAATCCTGTCAGAGCACGCAGACGCATATCTACGATAGCCTGAGCCTGAACATCATCCAGTTCGAATTTCTCCATGAGTTCTGCTTTTGCAGCCTGTACCGTACTGGAACCACGGATGATCCGGATAACTTCGTCAATATTATCAAGCGCGATCAATAATCCTTTTAAGATATGCGCTCTTTCTTTTGCTTTGTTCAGTTCGTACTTTGTACGACGTGTCACAACATCTTCCTGATGCTTCAGGTAATATCCAAGAAGCTCTAAAATATTCATGACTTTTGGCTGTTTGCCGACCAGTGCCAGCATAATCACGCCAAATGTATCCTGAAGCTGTGTATGTTTGTAAAGCTGGTTCAGCAATACATTTGCATTGACATCTTTACGAAGTTCAATAACAATACGCATACCTTCACGGCTGGACTGATCACTTAAGTCTGTGATTCCATCCACCTTCTTGTCACGTACCAGCTCTGCGATTTTCTCAATCAGACGGGCCTTATTGACCATGTACGGAAGCTCTGTAACAATGATGCGGCTCTTTCCATTCGGCATCGTCTCAATGTTCGTTACGGCACGTACACGAATCTTACCACGTCCTGTTCGATATGCTTCCTCGATTCCTCTTGTACCAAGAATCTCTCCACCGGTCGGGAAATCTGGTCCCTTGATGATTTCAAGGATTTCTTCCATTGTTGTCTCGTCTTTATCTGCAATCTTGTTATCGATAATTCTGACTACTGCGTCAATGACCTCACGAAGATTATGCGGCGGGATATTCGTTGCCATACCTACGGCGATACCGGATGTACCGTTCACCAGAAGGTTCGGGAATCTTGCCGGAAGTACAACCGGCTCTTTCTCCGTCTCATCGAAGTTTGGCATGAAGTCTACCGTATCTTTGTTGATATCAGCAGTCAGTTCCATGGAAATCTTACTCAGTCTTGCCTCTGTGTAACGCATAGCCGCTGCTCCGTCACCGTCCACAGAACCGAAGTTTCCATGCCCGTCAACGAGCGGATATCTGGTAGACCATTCCTGAGCCATATTAACCAATGCTCCGTAAATGGAACTGTCACCGTGCGGATGATATTTACCCATTGTATCACCGACGATACGGGCTGATTTTCTGTGCGGTTTATCCGGTCCATTGTTCAGCTCGATCATGGAGTAAAGAATTCTTCTCTGTACAGGTTTCAATCCGTCTCTTACATCTGGAAGCGCACGGGAAGCAATAACACTCATGGCATAATCGATATAGGAGGTCTCCATCGTTTTCTTTAGGTCGACCTCATGGACTTTATCAAAAATATTGTCTTCCATTTATCTATTTTCCTTTCTGCAAAGCGAAAATATTTCGCTGATATTTAAATGTCAGGTTTAAATGTCAAGATTCTGTACATACTGTGCATTTTCTTCGATGAACTCACGTCTTGGCTCTACCTTATCTCCCATCAGTGTTGTAAATGTGAGATCCAGCTCGCTTGCTGTCTCATCATCCATTGTGACACGAAGGAGTACGCGGTGCTCCGGATCCATAGTGGTATCCCAAAGCTGCTCTGCATCCATCTCTCCAAGACCTTTGTAACGCTGAATTTTATTATTATTATCACGCCCAACTTCCTGCAAAATGCTGTCTAGTTCTTCGTCGCTGTATGCATACCAAACTTTTTTATTTCTTTCGAGCTTATAAAGTGGCGGCTGTGCCAGATACACGTATCCTTCTTTGATCAGATCTGGCATAAATCTGTACATAAATGTCAGAAGCAGTGTACTGATATGTGCTCCATCCACGTCGGCATCGGTCATGATGATGATCTTGTGATAACGTAATTTGCTGATATCAAAGTCTTCATGGATTCCGGTTCCAAATGCCGTGATCATGGCTTTGATCTCCGCATTTCCATAAATTCGATCCAGTCTTGCCTTCTCAACATTGAGGATCTTACCACGAAGTGGAAGGATGGCCTGTGTTGCACGGTCTCTGGCTGTCTTTGCGGAACCACCGGCGGAGTCTCCCTCTACGATGTAGATTTCGCATTTTTCCGGATTCTTGTCAGAACAGTCTGCAAGCTTACCAGGAAGTGACATACCATCAAGGGCTGATTTCCTTCTTGTCAGATCTCTCGCTTTTCTTGCAGCCTCTCTCGCACGCTGTGCCATCACAGACTTCTCAACTGTTACTTTAGCGACCTGAGGATTCTGTTCCAGGAAAATCTGAAGCTGTTCACTGACAACATTATCAACTGCTCCTCTTGCCTCACTGTTTCCAAGTTTCTGCTTTGTCTGACCTTCGAATTGAGGATCCTCGATCTTGACACTGATAATTGCAGTCAGTCCCTCACGGATATCCTCACCTGTCAGGTTCGGCTCATTATCTTTTAAAAGTTTATTCTTTCTTGCATAATCATTAAATGTCTTTGTTAACGCATTTCTAAATCCGACAATATGAGTTCCACCTTCCGGAGTCGTAATATTATTTACAAATCCGTAGCTGTTCTCATTGTAGGAATCATTGTGCTGCATTGCAACTTCAACAGATACATTGTTGACGATTCCCTCACAGTAAATGATCTGCTCGTAAAGCGGAGTCGTACTGCGGTTCAGATACTCAACAAATTCTTTGATTCCACCTTCGTAGTGGAAAGTCTTCTCAATCGGCTCTTGTGGTCTTTCATCGCGAAGAACGATCTTCAGTCCCTTTGTCAGAAATGCCATCTCACGGAATCTCTGCTGTAAAATGCTGTAATCAAAGATTGTTGTCTCAAAAATCTCTCCATCCGGCAGGAATGTGACCTTTGTTCCTGTCTTTCCCGGCTCACATTCTCCGATGACTTCCAGCTTCTTTGCAACTTTTCCTCGCTCATAGCGCTGTCTGTATACTTTTCCTTCGTGACAGATTTCAACTTCCAGCCAGACAGAAAGCGCATTTACAACAGATGCACCTACTCCATGAAGTCCTCCGGATACCTTGTATCCTCCACCACCGAATTTTCCTCCGGCATGAAGCACCGTAAATACGACTTCAACTGCCGGAAGTCCTGATTTATGGTTGATTCCGACCGGAATTCCACGTCCATTATCTGTGACAGTAACGGAATTATCCGGATTGATCGTTACGTGAATGGTATCACAGAATCCTGCCAACGCCTCATCAACCGCATTATCAACAATCTCATATACCAGATGATGAAGACCTCTTGATGAGGTACTTCCAATATACATTCCCGGACGCTTTCTTACAGCTTCCAGTCCTTCCAGTATCTGAATTTCGTCTGCGCCATATTCGTGCTGTACCTTTTCTGTAGCCATGCTAATCCTCCTAGTTTTCCTTTATCACTTGTCCGTTCTGGACATGAAATACTTTATTGACTTCAAATCTATGATTTACAAATTCATCCACTCCTGTACAGGTAATGAGTGTCTGTATATCATGAATACTGTCTAATAAATAGTTTTGCCTGTGTTTGTCAAGTTCAGACAACACATCGTCAAGTAACAGAACCGGTGTGTCTCCGATCACTCTTTTCACCAGCTCGATTTCTGCCAGTTTCAATGACAATGCTGCGGTCCTTTGCTGTCCCTGGGATCCGAATCTCCGGATGTCCAGATTCCCGACCATAAAACAGACGTCGTCTCGATGAGGCCCTACCGAAGTACTCTTCATCCTGATATCTCGCTGTCTGTTCATCTCAAGAGCCTGCTCAAGAGACATGTTTTTCGTACTCGGTTCGTAAATCAGACGGATTTCTTCCTTACCGCCAGTCAGTTTCTTATGTATTCCGGAAACAATTTCGTTCATTTCGTCAACAAATTGTTTCCTCCTCGCAATGATTGCATTGCCATACTGAACAAGCTGGAGATCCCAGATGTCCAGAGTCTCCATTGCATCTTGCCGGTATGCACTGTCTTTTAGTAAATGATTTCTCTGATTTACGATCCGACTGTAATTGGATAAATGATTAAAATATACTTTATCAAGCTGTGACAGCTCTAAATCTATGAACTTTCTTCTTCCCGCCGGACCATTTTTTATAATGTTCAGATCTTCCGGTGAAAAAAATACGAGATTTACAATGCCAAATAATTCTCCGGCTTTGCGTATCGGAATCTTATTAATAGCAACACCTTTCGGCCGGTTCTTTTTCAGATGCATGTCAATCTGATCCTGAATCCCACGTTTTTCAACAATCACCTCAATGTGTGATTCCTCTGCCCCGAACTGGATCATATCCCGGTCTTTGCTCCCTCTGTGGGACTTCGTCGTCCCGGACAGATAGACAGCCTCCAGAATATTCGTCTTTCCCTGGGCATTATCCCCGTAGAAAATGTTGGTGCTGCCATCAAATTCCAGATTCAAAAGTTCGTAGTTTCTAAAATTTTTCAGTTTCAAAGATTTAATCTTCAATTTTGATTTCTTCTCCGCCAAATGATACAACATCCCCGCCGTATAATTTTCTTCCACGGCGAGTATCAATTTCTCCATTTACAGACACCTGTCCGTCCTGGATGACTTCTTTTGCCTCGACGCCCGATTCAACAAGACCGGCTGCTTTTAATGCCTGCCCAAGCTTTATAAATTCATCACGCAATTTGATTGTTTCCATAGTCGCTCCTTTATATTTACAAAAAATGAATAAATGTATAATTATTCATGCATTTCTATGAATAATATTAGTGTTTTTGTATAATTATACACTTATTATACATTTGCATTAAAGTTTACAGGAAGGATAAGATAAATATAGCTTTCTGTCTCATCCTTGATGAAGCAAGGTGCTTTTGCATTCATCAGATAAAGTGTAACCTCTTCATCATCAATAACACGCAGTGCATCAATCAGGAATTTCGGATTGAATCCGATCAGAAGATCTTTTCCATCCTTGGAAATCATAATATCTTCATTCATGGATCCAATCTGAGATTTGATTTTTAACTCCATCATTTCATCCTGGATGTCAATGATGATCGGTTTTTTATCTCCTTCTTTGATGAGAAGTGTTGCGCGGTCGATACAATTTAAGAATTCTTTTTTGTTAATTCTTACTTTTGTATCGTAATCACTGGACAGCATCTGATCAATTTTAAAATAATCGCCTTCAATAAGTCTGGAAACAACGATTGTATTGTCAAATTCAAATACAATATGGTTATTTGTATAAGAAATTTCAACCATACTCTCAGCTTCTCCGGATAAAATTTTGCTAATTTCAATTAAAGTTTTACCAGGTACAACCATCTTATAATCACTTACTGGATTTTTCAATTCAATTTTACGGATAGAAATTCGATGTCCATCCAAAGATGCAACTCTTAAAACATTATCTTTTATTTCAAATAATTCTCCGGTCATTAATTTGTTGCTTTCTGTATCAGCAATAGAAAAAATAGTCTGGCGAATTACTTCTTTCAAAGTAAACTGTGAAATTGCTATAGAATCATCTTTTTCAATAATTGGAAGATAAGCAAATTCATTGCCAGGTTTTCCGGAAATATCAAATTTTGCTTTTTCACACACAATAGTTGTCTGAAGTCTGTCATCAGTTTCTATAGAAACTTCATTATCCGGAAGTTTTCTAACAATTTCAGAAAAAATCTTTGCATCAATGGCAATCATACCACGATCGATGATCTCACCTGCAATTTCTGTCTGGATGCCAAGTTCCATATCGTTGGCAGTCAACTTAATAATGTCAGTAGTGGCATCAATTAAGATACATTCCAATATTGGCATTGTTGTTTTTCCAGGAACAGCTTTAGAAACAATATTAACTCCTTTTACAAGGTCTGATTTGTTACATACGATTTTCATATGTGTAAAACTCCTTTCCCACGTTACGCATATATAGAAATAAATAAATTTTTTCCGCCTTATTCGCCTTAGGGGCTGTGGATAAGAGGAAAACCCCTGCGCGCCCAGTAAACTCAGGCGTTTCGCGCTTTGATAAGTCTGTGAAATTAAACTGGAAAATGTGTGGAACTGCTTTGGAAAACATTTTTGTTGCTTTTTGGAAAAATGGACAAAAAATCACTTCTCCACACCATATCCAAATAAATCGGAGGATTTTCCACGCACTGTCCACATAATATCCACACAAGTATCCAAAAATGTGGATAATGTGGATAAATTGTGGATAACTATATGGAAAATCCTAAGCCGGGTTGATTTTCTTCTTTATTATATTGATTGTATTCGCCATCATCTCATCTGATTCGATATCCTTGGCGATCTTTTCTACTCCATATTTGACAGTAGAATGGTCTTTACCTCCAAGAACTGCACCAATTCCTTTCAGGGCAGTATCAGTCATAGTACGCATCAGATACATACAGATCTGACGTGGAACGGCAATCTCCGAATCACGTTTTTTGCTTTTAAGGTCAGCAACGGTGATACCAAAATGATCCGCAACGATATCAAGTATCAGTTCCGGAGTAACTTCTCTTCTATTATCAGAAGAAATAATATCTTTTAATGCTTCTGCTGCAAGAGCAATATCAATCGGATTATTATTGTTGTTGAGCTTATAGAGGGCAATGAGTTTATTCAGAGAACCTTCCAGCTCACGGATGTTAGATTTGACGTTGGCTGCAATATAGTCCAGTACATCATTCTTAATGTTATATTTTTCCAGATGATCCAGTTCAATCTTCTTCTGGAGAATTGCCATACGTGTCTCATAATCCGGAGATGAGATATCAGCAATGAGACCCCACTCAAAACGTGTGCGGAGTCTGGATTCCAGTGTCTCGATATCTTTCGGAGGTTTATCACTGGAGATTATGATCTGTTTTCCAAGTGTATGAAGGTGATTGAAAGTATGGAAGAACTCTTCCTGAGTACTTTCTTTACCTATTATAAACTGGATATCGTCAATCAACAGAACATCAATGTTCCTGTATTTATCACGGAAGTTCAGCATGGCAGATTCATTACCGGCTGTTTTACCATTCCTCAGGGCATCAATCAGTTCGTTGGTGAACGTCTCACTGGTTACATATAATACTTTTTTCTTCGGATTCTTGTCCAAAATGAAGTGTGCAATGGAATGCATCAAATGGGTTTTTCCAAGTCCAACACCTCCATATAAAAAGAGAGGGTTGTACACTTCACCGGGAGATTCGGCAACGGCCAGTGAAGCTGCATGAGCGAAGTTGTTATTTCCGCCTACAACAAAAGTATCAAAAGTATATTTTGGATTCAGCCCTGCTTTCTCTGCTAAGGACTTCGTCTTTTTCTTTTGACCGTTATCAATAGATGCATTATGAATTTCATTCAGTTTATCGTCATCTTCCGATACAAACTGTATCTCGTACTCTTTGCCTGTAATCTCAGCAATACATACCATGAGTGGGAGACGGTACTTCTTATCGATGTATTCAACACTGGAATCCTTGTTCACAAGAATATAAGCAGTGTCATCGATGACATCGTAAACTTTCAGCGGCTTTATCCACGTATTAAAGGATACATTCAGCAGCTCGTGTTCCACTCGTAAATGTTCGATGATCTCAGGCCATTTTTCTTTCACTTCGTTCATTTTAAACAAACTCCTACTTCCCAAGTCTACTCTTTATCTATTTTACATCAAAATATGTATTTAAGCAATTAAAAAGTAAAGAAAATCATCGGTAATGCTTGACGTATCAAGATTTTTTTTATATAATCAAAGCTGATGTCTTAAGAAAAAATATGGGGCAACCCTTGGAAAAATATAAGGAGGTGGATATCTATGAAAATGACATTCCAGCCAAAAAAGAGACAAAGATCTAAAGTACATGGTTTCAGATCAAGAATGAGTACTGCAGGCGGAAGAAAAGTACTTGCAGCAAGAAGAGCAAAAGGAAGAAAGAAATTATCAGCGTAGGCCGCATATATGTGGCCTTTTCTTCTTTCAAAAAATAGGAGATTAAAGCATGAAATATTCCGAATCATTGAAAAAACATAAGGATTTTCAACATGTATATAAAAAAGGAAGTTCTTATGCGAACAAGTATCTTGTCATGTATGTACTGGAGAATCAGACGGAAGGTAATCGATTGGGAATATCTGTAAGTAAAAAAGTGGGAAACAGTATCGTAAGACACCGATTAACTAGGTTGATCCGAGAGAGTTACCGGCTACAAGAAGACATGTTCAGCAGTGGGCGCGATATCGTAGTTATCGCAAGAGGTGCAGCTAAGGGTAAGAATTACCGCGACATAGAGAGCGCACTGATCCACCTGGCACGTCTTCATAATATATATAAGGGGTAATTGCGTGATGAAAAAGATTCTGCTTGGTATCATCAGATTCTATCAAAAGTATTTATCAGGAGCAAAGGGATATTCTTCCTGTAAGTATTATCCGACCTGTTCCAGATATGCGATAGAAGCAATTGAAAAGTACGGGGCCTTTAAGGGAGGTCTTCTTGCTGCCTGGAGAATCTTGCGTTGCAATCCTTTTTCAAAAGGAGGATATGACCCTGTTCCTTAAAAAGAATTACAAAATCCGATGGAGGAAAAAGAGATGGTAGGAAGTTTACTAAGTGCAGCAAATTGGCCGATTGTCGGACAGATCTGCTGGGTATTAGGTAAAGTCATGAATTTTATCTATACGATGTTAGATGGCGCACTTCCAAGTGACACCGGTCTGGTTGGTATATCTATTATCCTGTATACGATTCTTGTATATACCCTGATGCTGCCGATGACAATTAATCAGCAGAGATCATCTAAGATGCAGGCCGTTGTACAGCCGGAAGTCATGGCTATCCAGAAGAAGTACAAGAACAAAAAAGATCAGGCTTCAATGCTGAAACAGCAGGAAGAGATACAGCAGGTGTATGACAAGTATGGCGTATCCATGATGGGAGGATGCCTTCCGTTACTGATCCAGATGCCGTTTTTGTTCGCATTGTATCCGGTCATTTACAGAATTTCTGATTACGTACCAAATATTACAGCTCAGGCAAATAAGTTTCTCACAATTCCGGATATGACAATCACTCCGGGTAACATGCTTAGCATGGCAAAAAGCGGAGAGACAATGGGATATTCAGCGGCAGCGCTGGTTATCACAGCAATTTTACTTCCGGTATTATCTGCATTTACACAGTATCTGAATATGAAACTGTCTATGGCAGTAAATGGTTCTAACAGACCGGCAGATAAAGATGACCCGACAGCAGCAACAATGAGAACTATGAATATGACAATGCCTCTGTTCTCACTGGTTATGGTATTTACATTACCGACTGGTATCGGTATCTACTGGATCGTCAGTGCAATCGTACGTATGGTTCAGCAGGTATTTATCAACAAACATCTCAGTAAGATATCAGTGGATGACATGATCGAGAAGAATAAAGAAAAAGCGCAGAAGAAGAAAGAAAAACGTGGCGAAAAAGCAGAGAAGATCAACGCTATGGCTCAGACAAATACAAAGAGCATCAAATCTTCTGCAACACAGAGTTCTTCTATGTCTGATAAAGAAAGAGAAGAAAAACTCGAAAAAGCAAGAGCAAATGCGAAACCGGGAAGTCTTGCTTCAAAAGCCAACATGGTTAAGAATTTTAATGAGAATAAGTAAGGGGGCATATATTCATGGATTACATTACTGTAACAGCAAAGAATCTTGATGATGCGATTACAGAAGCGTTAGTTCAGTTAGAAGTAACAAGTGATCGTCTTGATTATGAAGTTATCGAAAAAGGAAGCGATGGTTTCCTTGGATTCGGTAGAAAACAGGCCGTTATCAAAGCCCGCAGAAAAGAAGAGCCTGTAGTCGAAGTAAAAGCTGAGAAAAAAGAAGAGAAACCTGTAAAGGTCGAGAAGGCAGCAAAAGTTGAGAAGACAGAGCATGCAGAGAAAAAAGAATCAGTAAAAACTGAGACTAAGAATGAATTTAAGAAAGAGCATAAGAAAGAGAAAGATTTCAAAAAAGCTCCGAAAAAAGAAGTAAGAGAAGAGACAGAACTTGCAAAAGTTGAGCCGGCTACAATTGAAGCTTGTGAGAAATTTGTAGAAGATGTTCTGAATGCCATGAATATGGAAGAGGTAAAGGTTACTTCTACAGTTGATGAGGAAGGTGCACTGAGCATCACTATGGAAGGTAAGAACATGGGTATCCTGATCGGTAAGAGAGGACAGACACTGGATTCTCTTCAGTATCTTACCAATCGTGTAGCTAACAAGATGCAGGATGGATACGTTCGTGTAAAACTTGACACAGAGGATTATAGAAGAAGAAGAAAAGAGACTCTTGAGAATCTTGCAAAGAACATTGCAAGCAAGGTAAAGAGAACAAGAAGAACAGTTGCACTTGAGCCAATGAATCCATATGAGAGAAGAATCATTCACTCAGCACTGCAGTCTGATCCGGCTGTATCTACACACAGTGAAGGTGAAGAGCCTTACAGAAAAGTCGTTGTAACACTGGCAAGAAGATCCGGTGGCTCTCATAATTACGAGAAATACGACAAATAGAAGATAAAATTACAAAGCAGGGGTTTAAAAAACCTCTGCTTTTTTGTACAATAAAATAATGATGCTAGGATAATTCTACGATATAGCCTTCGGCAGGATTGCAGAGGTAAAGAAGTGCGAGAGTGCACAGCACGAAGCAGTTCGTAAGGCATCATGTGTACAGGTGAAAATAACAGGGAGGATATAGAATGAGAAATGAGTCTGGCACAATCGCAGCCATATCTACCGCCATGAGTAATTCCGGAATTGGAATTGTCAGAATGAGTGGAGAAGAAGCTGTAGAGATTGCAGAGCGCATATATAAAGGGAAAAATGAAAAAAAGCTGTCAAAACAGCCTACGCATACCATTCACTACGGGTATATTGTAGACGGAGAAGATACGATTGATGAAGTGCTTGTGATGCTGATGCGTGGACCGCACAGCTATACAGGAGAAGATACTGTGGAAATCAATTGCCATGGTGGTGTGTATGTTGTGCGAAGAATTTTGAAGACGGTGATAAAATATGGCGCAAGACCTGCAGATCCAGGCGAATTTACAAAGCGCGCATTTTTAAATGGAAAGATGGATCTGTCCCAGGCAGAGGCGGTAGGAGATCTCATTTCTTCAAAAAATGAGTATGCACTTCGAAGTTCCGTCAGCCAGTTGAAGGGGAATATTAAGAAAGAGATCCAAAAAATACGTGAAGAAATTCTGTATCACACAGCATTTATCGAGACAGCACTAGACGATCCGGAACACATCAGTGTGGACGGTTATGGCGAGAAGCTTGAAGTTGTCGTGGAAGATCATATGAAGAGCTTGAAACATTTATTATCCACTTGTGATGATGGAAGAATGATCAAAGAAGGAATTAAGACAGTTATCGTAGGAAAACCAAATGCCGGAAAATCTTCCCTGTTAAATATGTTATTAGGTGAAGAGCGTGCAATTGTAACTGAGATTGCCGGAACAACGAGAGATGTACTGGAAGAGCATATGAATCTGCAGGGAATCTCATTAAATATCGTAGACACAGCAGGAATTCGTGATACTGAGGATGTGGTAGAGAAGATTGGTGTAGACCGCGCAAAGGAAAATGCGAAGGATGCCGACCTTATCATGTATGTCATTGATGCATCAGATTCACTGGACGAGAATGACGATGATATCATGCGTATGATCTGTGGAAGAAAAGCTATTATTCTGTTAAATAAAGCGGATCTTAATACAATACTTGGAAAAGACGAGATAAAGAAGAAATATTCCGAGATTAATCAGTTAGAAAGTTGTGATATTTTTCCTGCAATTATAGAGATATCTGCGAAAAACGGGCAGGGGATCGGTGAATTGGAACAGATATTGGAAGAGATGTTTTTTGAAGGAAAAATATCTTTTAACGATGAAATTTATATTACAAATGTGCGACATAAAACAGCATTGAACAATGCTTATGAGGCATTAAAAAAGGTAAAAGAAAGCATAGATATGGGTATGCCGGAAGATTTTTATTCTATTGATCTGATGGATGCCTACGAAGAACTTGGAAGTATAACCGGAGAGACGATAGGAGAAGATTTGGTCAATGAAATATTCAGCAAATTCTGTATGGGAAAATAAAGACGAATATGATATTGCAGTAATTGGAGCAGGACATGCAGGCTGTGAGGCAGCTCTGGCGGCTGCAAGAATGGGATTTAAGACAGTAGTATTTACCGTCAGCGTGGAGAGTATTGCCATGATGCCTTGTAATCCGAATATTGGAGGAAGTTCAAAAGGACATCTTGTCAAAGAAGTTGACGCTCTTGGAGGTGAGATGGGCAAGGTCATTGATAAGACATTTATTCAGTCAAAGATGTTGAATCAATCAAAAGGACCGGCAGTACATTCACTGCGTGCCCAGGCAGATAAGGAACAGTACAGCAGAACAATGAGGAGAGTGCTGGAAAATCAGGAAAATCTGGATGTCAGACAGACGGAAGTGGTAAATATCCTGACTGAAGAAGTCTGTGAAAGTGGGAAGAAAAAAGTTATTGGTGTTCAGATACTCTCCGGGGGTATATATCGAGTAAAAGCAGTCGTATTGTGTACCGGAACATATCTCCGTGCGAGATGTGTATATGGTGAGGTCAGTAATGCAACCGGTCCGAATGGTTTGCAGGCTGCAAATCATCTGACAGAATGTCTGAAGAATCTTGGAATTAACATGTACCGTTTTAAGACAGGAACTCCGGCAAGAATCGATAAAAGATCTATAGATTTCAGTAAAATGGAAGCGCAGTATGGTGATGAAAGAATCACACCATTTTCATTTACTACTAATCCGGATGATATTCAGATTGACCAGGTGCCATGCTGGTTAACCTACACTAACGAAAAGACACATGAGATTATCCGTAATAATCTGGATCGTTCTCCATTATATTCCGGAATGATAGAAGGAACAGGACCGAGATATTGTCCATCTATTGAGGATAAAGTAGTAAGATTTGCGGACAAGAACAGACATCAGGTATTTATAGAGCCTGAAGGAATTGATACAAATGAAATGTACATCGGAGGTATGTCCAGTTCTTTACCGGAGGATGTTCAGTATGATATGTATAGATCTGTTGCAGGTCTGGAACATGCCAAGATTGTAAGAAATGCATATGCAATTGAGTACGATTGTATAGATGCAAGACAGTTAAAGCCATCACTGGAATTCAGAGAGATTGAAGGGTTATTTAGCGGAGGACAGTTCAATGGAAGTTCCGGTTATGAAGAAGCTGCATGCCAGGGATTGATTGCAGGTATCAATGCAGCAAGAATGCTTCAGAAAAAAGAAGCAGTTGTACTGGATCGATCTCAGGCATATATTGGAGTTTTGATTGATGATCTGGTGACAAAAGAAAGTCATGAACCATATCGTATGATGACATCCAGAGCGGAATACCGGTTACTTCTAAGACAAGATAATGCAGATCAAAGACTGACGGAGATAGGATACGAGATCGGATTAATTTCACAGGATAGATATGACCGTTTAAAATTAAAAGAAAAACTGATTGAAGAAGAAGTATCACGTGTAGAGCATGTGCATGTAGGAACAAGTGAAAAGGTTCAGAAATTACTTGCACAGTACCAAAGCACACCGTTAAATTCCGGAATTTCACTGGCAGAACTTATCAGAAGACCGGAATTAACTTATCAGGTACTTGCTACAATCGATGAGGCAAGACCGGAATTTCCAAAAGATTTGTCAGAAGAAGTCTCTGAGCAGGTAAATATATCAATTAAATATGATGGATATATTAAACGCCAGAAAAAACAGGTAGAACAGTTCAAAAAACTTGAAAATAAGAAAATACCAGAAAATATAGATTATGATCAGGTGAAGAGTCTTAGAATCGAAGCAGTTCAAAAATTAAAAGACTTCCGTCCGGTTTCTATTGGACAGGCTTCTAGAATTTCCGGAGTATCACCTGCAGATATATCTGTATTACTTGTATATCTAGGCGGCAGGTAAAATAATTCGAGATTAGTATATTGTGCGTATTTTGCAAAAAGAATGCCGAGAATATTTTTTAATTAATATATGAAGAACTGAATTAATATGGATAAATAGAAGAATATAGAAGAATGAAAATAGTTAGGAACGGATATGAAAAATAAAGAACAGAGATTAATCGAAAATATGAAAATGATATCTGTAGAACTTACGGATAAACAGGTATCTCAGTTCATCAAATTCTATGAAATGCTTGTAGAGTGGAATAAGGTTATGAACCTCACAGGAATTACAGAATATGATGAAGTCGTTATGAAACATTTTGTGGATAGCTTGTCTATTGTAAAAGTAAATGGATTTGATAATGTAACGTCTATTATTGACGTAGGAACTGGAGCAGGATTCCCGGGTATTCCACTAAAAATAGTATTTCCAAAGATAAAAATCACATTATTAGATTCATTGAACAAGCGAATTAAGTTCTTAAATGCTGTTATAGATGAACTTGAGCTGGAAAATATAGAAACAATACACGGAAGAGCAGAGGACTTTTCGAAGAAAGAAGATTACCGTGAACAATATGATCTGTGTGTTTCCCGTGCAGTAGCAAATCTGGCGACTTTATCAGAATATTGTCTTCCTTATGTAAAAGTAGGTGGATGTTTTATACCTTATAAATCCGGAGAAATTGATGAAGAGTTAAACAACTCAAAAAAATCAGTACAGATATTAGGTGGAAAAATCGAAGAAGTGGTAAAATTCCAGTTGCCAGATACAGATATCGGAAGATCATTTGTAAAAATAAAGAAGAACAAGAATACTGCAAAGAAATATCCACGAAAAGCAGGCTTGCCGGCGAAAGAACCATTATAAGATTGAGATGTTTCACGTGAAACATTATATAAAAAATATGGATTGATTGATAGAAAAAGGGCGTCCTCAAACAGGTCATTTCAATTCATTGCTGCGTCGTATATTATTATATCAAAAATTAAACTCGTCTCAAAGAGACTCAGACAATAATTTTTGATATAAAACTATACTCGCAATAAATTGAAAAACAACCTAAGTTTGAGGACTCTCTTTTTCTATTTGATATCCACAACTATTTTCTATATAAAAATATGTTTCACGTGAAACATGAAAAGAAGTGAAGATAAGCATATTCATTTCAATTCAGTGTTAAGTTGTATATGATTATATCAAAAACAAACTCGTCTCAAAGAGACTCAAACAGTAATTTTTGATATAAAACTATACTCACAATGAAACGAAAAACAACCAGTGTTTGAAAAAGTCCTTTTTCTATTATGTATCAGCCACTGCTCTTACATATATAATATGTTTCACGTGAAACATTAAAAAGAGTAAAGCACAGATTCATTACTCTCGACACGAGAATAAAAGTAATGGGAGCGTAGTAGAAGTATGTCATGCAATTGCATGACGCGCACCTTGCAGCAAGAATGCCGAGGCATTCTTGAATCTTATATCCTTATTTTCACAAATTCAGACAAAAAACTATGTTTCACGTGAAACATTTGTGGTATACTATAACTTGTAACGAAATGTAGAATGAAAGGTGAATTAATAATATGGGGAGAATTATTGCCGTAGCTAATCAGAAAGGCGGAGTTGGTAAGACTACCACATCTATCAACCTTGCAGCTTGCCTTGCTGAAAAAGGGAAAAAGGTTCTTGCTGTTGATATGGATCCACAGGGAAATCTCACCAGTGGTCTGGGTGTAGATAAAGATTCTGTGGAAAAGTCTATTTATGAACTGATTATTGGAGAAGTTGATATCAAAGAAGTAATTAATAAAGAAGTTCTTGAAAATCTTGATATTATTCCGACCAGTATTGATTTGTCAGCAGCAGAAATTGAATTGATTGGTGTAGATGATAAAGAATATATTCTTAGAAATGCAATTGATCAGGTAAAAGATCAGTATGATTTTGTAATTATAGACTGTCCACCATCTTTGAGTATGCTGACGATTAATGCTATGACTACGGCAGACTCTGTTATTGTACCGATTCAGTGTGAGTACTATGCATTGGAAGGACTCAGCCAGTTAATACATACAGTTGAATTAGTAAAAGACAGATTGAATTCAAAATTGGAAATAGAAGGTGTCGTATTTACAATGTATGATGCCAGAACGAATCTGTCTCTTCAGGTAGTTGAGAATGTAAAAGACAATCTGCAACAGAATATATATAAAACTATAATTCCTAGAAATATTCGACTGGCAGAGGCACCAAGTTACGGATTGCCAATTAATAAGTATGATCCAAAATCAACAGGAGCAGAAAGCTATATGAGATTGGCTGATGAGGTTATCGAAAGAGAAGAATAAAAAATAAGGAGGTTTCCATGGCTGTTAAGAAAAAAGGATTGGGAAAAGGACTTGATAGTCTGATTCCTGAGAAATCAAATAAGCCATTAGCAAAAGAGCCGGCTGAAGAAAAGAGGGAGTCTGAGTCAGGTTCGGGTATTCAAATGATGAAAATCAATATGGTTGAGCCGAATCGAGATCAACCGCGTAAAAAGTTTGATGAAGATGCAATTCTTGAACTGGCAGATTCAATCAAACAATTCGGAGTACTGCAACCGCTTCTTGTAAGAAAGAATAAAGATTATTATGAGATTATTGCAGGAGAGAGACGTTGGAGAGCTGCCAAACAGGCCGGAGTCAAAGAAGTCCCTGTTATTGTAAAAGAGTATACAGAACAGGAAATAGTAGAAATCGGTTTAATTGAAAATATCCAGAGAGAAAACTTAAATCCAATTGAAGAAGCAATGGCATTTAAGAGATTGTTGGAAGAATTTAATCTGAAACAGGATGAAGTGGCCGAGCGTGTATCAAAAAGCAGAACTGCAGTCACAAACTCTATGCGACTTCTGAAATTGGACGAGCGTGTTCAGCAAATGATTGTTGATGACATGATCTCGACCGGACATGCAAGAGCATTACTTGCAATTGACGATAAGGACGAACAGTATAATCTGGCAAATCGGATATTTGATGAAAAATTAAGTGTACGTGATACAGAAAAGCTTGTAAAAGAAATCAAAAATCCGAAAAAGCCAAAAGAAAAAGTAAAGACCGTAAATGATTTCATTTATAAAGACCTTGCGAATAAAATGAAAGAAGTTATGGGTACAAAAGTTAGTATAGCATCTAAAGGGAATGGAAAAGGTAAAATAGAGATAGAATACTATTCTGATGAGGAATTAGAACGAATGTTCGATATGATTATGAGCATTGGAAAGGAAGAATAATATGGAAAGCAAGATACTGAATGCACTAGGGATAGATCCAGCATTTATTTTCCTGTTTATGCTGATTCTATTCGTAGTTTTGTTTATACTATATGTAAATGTAACCATGAAATACAATCGTTTGAAAAACAGCTATGCAACATTTATGAAAGGGAAAGATGGAAAATCCCTTGAGCAGAGTCTGAAAGATAAATTCGAGGAAGCAGAGGCGGTTCTTAAGTTTACAAAGCAGAACAGAACAGAAATCCGTGAGTTAAACCGTAAATTAGAGACAAATTACCAGAAAGTCGGAATTGTAAAATACGATGCATTTAACGAGATGGGTGGAAAACTGAGTTTTGCACTTGCTATGCTGGATGGAAATGACAGCGGCTGGATCATCAATGCAATGCACAGTCGTGAAGGATGTTACACTTATGTGAAAGAAATCGTAAAAGGTGAAAGCTATGTAGAGCTTGCTGAGGAAGAGGCAGAGGCACTGGATAAAGCCATCTTCCATGATATAGAAAAGATTGAAAAAAGCGAGATTATTGAAAAATAAGGAGGATATGAGAGATGTTAGATATCAAATTTGTCAGAAATAACCCGGAGGTCGTAAAACAGAATATCAAAAATAAATTCCAGGATGATAAGCTTCCACTGGTTGATGAAGTTATCGAATTAGATCAGAGAAACCGTGAGATTAAACAGGAAGTAGAGGCTCTTCGTGCTGATAAGAATCAGATCTCCAAACAGATTGGTGCATGTATGGCACAGGGAAAGAAAGAAGAAGCAGAAGAGTTAAAGAAAAAAGTTCAGGAAAATGCAGAACGAGTAGAGGCTTTATCTAAAGAAGAAAAAGAAGTAGAAGCTAAAATCAAACAGAATATGATGATTATTCCAAATATTATCGATCCTTCTGTACCAATTGGAAAAGACGACAGCGAGAACGTTGAAATTGAAAAATTCGGTGAGCCGGTCGTACCTGATTACGAAATTCCATATCATACAGATATTATGGAAAGCTTTAATGGAATCGACCTTGAAAGTGCCGGAAAAGTAGCCGGAAATGGATTCTATTACCTTATGGGAGATATTGCAAGACTTCACTCTGCAGTTATTTCTTATGCAAGAGATTTCATGATCGACAGAGGATTTACTTACTGCATTCCTCCATTTATGATCAGAAGTAATGTAGTAACAGGAGTTATGAGCTTTGCAGAGATGGATGCCATGATGTACAAAATAGAGGGTGAAGACCTGTATCTAATCGGTACAAGTGAGCACTCCATGATTGGTAAATTCATCGATACAATGCTGACAGAGGATCAGCTTCCACAGACACTTACAAGTTATTCTCCATGTTTCCGTAAAGAAAAAGGAGCACATGGTATCGAGGAAAGAGGAGTATACCGTATCCACCAGTTCGAGAAACAGGAAATGATCGTTGTATGTAAACCGGAAGAGAGCAAGATGTGGTATGACAAATTATGGCAGAACACAGTAGATCTGTTCCGTTCTATGGATATCCCGGTCCGTACACTTGAGTGCTGCTCCGGAGATCTGGCAGATTTGAAAGTAAAATCCTGTGACGTTGAGGCATGGTCACCAAGACAGAAGAAATACTTCGAGGTCGGAAGCTGCTCTAACCTTGGAGATGCTCAGGCAAGAAGACTTGGAATCCGTGTAAAAGACGCTGATGGAAACAAATATTTTGCAAACACACTGAATAATACTGTAGTAGCACCACCAAGAATGCTGATTGCATTTCTGGAGAACAATCTTCAGGCAGATGGTTCTGTAAGAATCCCAGAGGTACTTCGTCCATATATGGGTGGTATGACTGAAATCAAAAGGAAATAAAAATGCATCAATATCTGAATGCCATAGGATTTGGCAGCATGAAGTCAAAAAAAGAATTATATGAGATACTGGATAAAGTAGAACAGCAATATACGTGTCATGAGCTTGTATATCAGGACGAAGAATTAGATTTTTGTGAATATCAGAAGGAATTCGGACCTGGAATGGGGATATGTCTGTGCGGAGACATGGATTCTGTGGATAACTTTACGAAAAGATATTATTATCCATATTTTCTTGGAACAGGAATCACGTCCTATGCAGATATCACGATTGAGCGCAGAATGGACAGAGAGGCCTATGTAGGAATCTGTGAAGATGCAAAAATCGGAATTACGATTATATTTTACCTGCAAAATGTGCCACAGTATTTGAGGGAAAAGCAATTGAGCGGTAACAAGATGAACTATACATCTGTAACACTTGCAGGATTATGCGAGTCAGGGACTATATTGCTGCCGGTAAAGAAAAACCATTCACAAAAAGAACGACAGAGAGAAGAGGTGTATAACCGCATGCAGCTTCTCTCTGCTGCAAAATCCGGAGATCCCAATGCAATCGAGACGCTCACACTGGAAGACATTGATACTTACTCAAAGGTGTCAAGGCGACTGGTGACGGAAGACGTATTCAGCATTGTGGATACATACATCATGCCGTATAGTGTGGAGTGTGACCGATATTCCATATTAGGTGAGATCCAGGAACTCCATGAAATCGTGAATGAGTATACAGGGGAAAATGTTTACGTGATGAAATTAGACGTAAATGGCCTCGTATTTGACGTTTGCGTGCCGAGACAGAGACTTCTTGGGGAACCGGCAGTAGGACGCAGATTTAAGGCGAATATGTGGCTTCAGGGCTATATTAATTATTAGTATCTGACTATAAGATGATTATAAGACTGAAAATGTAAGATAACAAGAGAGCAGGGGATTACCTGCTCTCTTGTGTATTAGATGGTTATGTATCACACACTAAAATCATGAGACATCATCAGAAAACACCTTGATAAAATATAAATATACAGAATATTCTATTGAAATAGTACAATTATAAATTAATTAAAATAAATATCATAAATAGTATTGACAAAACAAAACCTAGATGGTATTATATAGTCAATCCAAAGGAAAACAAAATATCAAATCAAAAAAGATTTAATATAAGATATGATCAAAAAAATTAAATGATAAAGAAGAACCAAAAAAGTTCAGTAAAAAAATTTAATGAAAAGATTAAATCGAAAATTAAATCAACAAATTTTAGATTAAGATAGAATAACCTAAAATAACCCAAAAGGTTAAATCGAAATTCGTATAAGAAGATTTGATAGAATAATTCCTTAGGAATCATCGATAGAAGTCCTGACGAGAAAGGGACGAACGAAATAGAAAGGAAGGAGGCTTAAACCGTTGGACAATTCAGAATCTATAAATAGTCAATATGTTGGTGGTATGGCAAATGGAAGTTCCCACAGAATAAGCCTTAACCATAGATCATAAAAATCCGGTAAGAAGATTGAATAAAAAAGATAAATCGGAGAAGAAAAGATAACCGGTATAAAAGAGAAAACATTTGCAGAACATATTGAGGATAAAGATACCGCAGTAATTCAAGGAATTAGAAGATGTGTAAAGAAACATCGAACTAATCGAGATTTATATAAAAAATGAGTTCTATAAAGAAGAGATGCTATAGACGGAATAGCTGGATGGTCGTAGAGTATATTGAAGAATCTCATGGAAGAGAATGATAGCGATAACTACTATGAGAAAGTTATAGATAGGGAATAGTAAGGAACTTCAATATAGAAGATGAGGGTTATATAAATCAAATCAATGAAGCGTAAATCGGCGACTTTGAATTACATGTTATAGTTCTAAAAGAAAGGAAAACAGGCAGGGAACAAGATCAACAGAAACCTCCGATAATAAAAAATATGAATATAATGAAATTTAATATAAAGTAGCCATTATAATTAAGGATAATTATAATGGCTACTTTAATGTGGAAAAAGGCAGAAAATGTATTTGTCATCAAAAGTGGTAAATGCTGTGAAAAAAATTATGAAATTAATTGAGTGGGATAACTCTTGATGATAATGTGGAAAAATACATGAATCAGAGACTATAACGTGGAAAACTAACAGGAGAGAAGAAAAGGAAGAACCAAGGCAATCAAAGTCCAAGGTTCTTCTTTTTATTTCTTCTTCGCAGCTTCCCAGTTATCCTTCCTTTTTTCACATGCACAGATTTTATCCATGCATATCATTAAATCCCGCTTCATTGCCGTCGCTGACTGATATCGAGCTTTCGGGTCATTAGCACAGGCGGTCATTACAGTATCATAGAGGATTTCTTCAGACATTTTTTGCTTGATATTTGTTGCAATTCCCCAGCTTGACAGCTTTTGCTTCCAGTCCCATTCGGTATCTCCGTTCATACGCCGGTTTATCCGGTCTATGGAACTTTGAATTTCAGAAAAAGGCAGTTTGAAATCATTTGCCAGGTAATATAAAACCATACCAAGGGAATAAATGTCTGCGGTCTGGTCATAAGGCATTCCTTTGTAAACTTCCGGTGCCATAAAATCATAAGAGCCAATCACGGTCATAGTTCCTGAAATCTGCTGTCTGGCAACACCAAAATCTCCCAGTTTAAAGTAACCTTTTGGGGAGACCATAATATTTGCCGGCTTGATATCACGATGAATGATATTTTTTGCATGACATACTTCTAAGGCATTCTTAATTCTATAACTAATTCTCTACAATACTCTGTTTTAATATAGTGAACATCTTTTCCGCATCTAATGGTTTTGCAATGAATCCATTCATTCCAACCTTTTGTGCCATCGCAATATCTTCTTCAAAGGCATTTGCAGTCATGGCAACGATCGGTGTGGCTGCTTTTTTCGGGTTTTCCATCTGCCTTATCTTTGCGGTTGTATCATAGCCATTCAAGATTGGCATCTGAATGTCCATAAGAATCAGATCATAGTATCCTTCATCCGCTTCTTCCAGTTTATCAAAACATTCCTGACCGTCTTTGACCCAGTCAATCAGAAAGCCCTCTTCTTTTAATAGCTCCATCGCAATTTCAGCATTTAATTCATTATCTTCTGCAAGAAGAATACGCTTTCCAATATTCTTATCGGTCATAAATGTTTGCTCTGGCAGTTCTTTTTTGCATATATCCTCTTCAGAAGCAAGTTCCAGTGGGATTTCTACTGTAAATTTTGTTCCTTTTCCCGGCTCACTTTCCACATGAATCCTACCATTCATCAGTTCGACAAAGGATTTCACGATAGAAAGACCAAGACCTGTACCGCTGACTTTATTCTCCGTAGCTGTATGTTCTCTGGAAAATTCATCGAAGATATGTGGAAGGTATTCCGAGGCCATTCCAATTCCAGTATCTTCGCAGACAAATACATACCGTGCTTTTTTATCATCGAAATTCGTCTCATTAATAGTCACATGAATCGCATGACCGTCAGGAGTATACTTGATGGCATTGCTCATGATATTCAAATATATTTCCTGGAGCTTTGTCTTATCACAAAATGCATATTTATGTTGAACATTTGTATCGATAGAACAGTGGATACCTTTCATTTGGATATCAGATTCTAATACTGTATTTACCGAATAAAATAATTCGCTCAAATTTGCTGCTTCTGTTTTTAATATAGCAGTTCCGCTTTCAATACGCGCCACTTCCAGAACCTGATCGATGATTCTCATCAGAATGTTGCCGGAAGACTTAATCTTTCCCAAATATTCTCGTACCTTTTCTTCGTTGTCAAGATTCTTTCCGAGAAGATCTGAAAAACCAATGATCGCATTCATCGGGGTTCGGATGTCATGGCTCATATTAAACAGAAATCGAGTTTTTGCCTCACTTGCTTCTCTTGCCTGTTCAGCGGACTTTTTCAGTTCCACTGCATACTGGTTTTCACGATATTTTTTACTGCGCACCTGATTAAAAATAGTGGCGCCCATTAAGGACGTTATACAGGAAACGGCAATAACAGCAATCCATTGATAAATGGAAATCCAGCCTTCGTCTGGTACAATATCTACATACCATGTATCATTAGGAATTTCGCATTCTACTGTAAGGCTGTTCTTAGGTATGTGTTCCTGACTTTGAGTCAGAACAACTCGGCTGCCTGTAGTTTCATCAGTTGTCCATATTTCATAGCAATAGGAAGCTTCATTTAATCGGTCCAAACCTATTTCATCTATAAATTTATCCCAGTCGATGACCATAATCACAAAGCCCCAAAAAGAGTCATTGTCTATAGAATCTTCTTTATAAACCGGATGGAACAGCAAAGCGCCTGTTCCTCCCTGTTTTAATTTATATGGTCCACCAAGTGTATAGTTTCCGGTTTCTTTCGCACGGTTTGCATCATCCTTACGCTCATGATCTGTCAGCATATTTATTCCAAATGCGTTCTCATTTCCCTGCTGTGGAAATACATCAGTAACAACTCCATCCGGCGCAAGTTCAAAAGCTTTCACAATACCATCCTCGTTTGGAAGCATTTTCGCTAATTCCGAAAATGAAGTCTGATCCAGGTTATATCCTGCGAGAACTACATTTCCAAGAAACTCTGAAAGTTCAACATACTGATTCAATTGCGCATTGATTCGTCTTACTGTACTTTGGGCAGTATAAGTGGCGGCTGTTTTTTTTCCTTTTTCTATGTTCTTTAAATTAATATATCCAAAAAGAAAGGATGCAATAAAAACAAGTAATCCAACAATCAAACTGTATTTTTTTATTTGTTTAGAAGCGCTACTTCTTTTTTTCATTCGCGGTTGCCTCGTCATCTTCAATCATTTAAAATTACGTTAAGAACTAATTGCATTTTACACCAATATTTCCATTGTACGCAAGGAAAACGTTATTAGTACAATGGAAAAACGTCCTATAACTTTTTGGGCAAAATCTATTCAAATTTTTTACTTCTGTGATATAATGCTTTATTATAAAAACATTAGATAGATAAAACGAGGTAAATCAGGTGAAGAAAAAAACGCTTGTGCCTCTTATCGTTTTTTTACTGGGCATATGCCTTGCTAGTTTAGTTGTATACAAAACAGATACCCATGAAAAAGAGCAGAGCCGCACAACAGCACAATTAAATGTAATAACCTATGGGGAACGTATAAAGAATGAGATTACAAATGGAATAGAGATTACAGATGTTCTGAAACAGCTTTTGATCAGTGAAAATGGAGAAATCAATCAATTTGACACAATTGCAGAAAATATTATGTCGGATTCTGTTGAAAGCGTACAGCTTGCTCCGGCTGGCATTGTAACGGATATTTATCCGGCCGAGGGAAATGAGACAGGTAAAATTGATCTGATTCATGATAAAGACCGTGGTGAAATTTCCATATATGCAAGAGATCATCATACAATCGTTACACAGGGGCCTTTTGAATTGAAACAGGGGAGACTGTCCGAAAACTCGGATAATCTAATCTGATGAGAAAAAGATTGATATGCTCTTGTGAGCGTTCAATATAAATTAAAATTGCACATTGAAAACTGAATAAAGTACACAGAAATCGTGCATCTATGTTTCAGATATAGTATAATGAAACCAGAGAAAAATTGTTCTGAGGTGAATTGAGATGCCATATGTTTCAGGTTTTGACCGTGACCAGCTGATGTGCTGTTCATGGGACGCATTTGTAGATAAAGAAAGTATTGCAAGGATAATTGATGCGTTTGTGAACCATCTTGATATAGGGAAATACGGTGTAAAACCTGTGGCAGCAGAAGGCCGTCCATCTTACGATCCTAAGAGCCTTTATAAGATATATATTTACGGAAGCAGGAAAGGTATCCGTTCTTCACGGAAACTGGCTGAAAGCTGTAAAGTAAATCTTGAAGTGAAATGGATGATCGGCGGTGTAGAACCGGATTTTCGCACCATTGCAGATTTCAGGAAAAACAACATAGACAGCCTGAAAGAGATTTTTTATGAATTCAACCGCCGGATCTCCGGTGCAGTGGAATGGGGATTTTCTTCCGTGGATGGAACAAAGATCCAGGCGGATAACGCAAAAGATAACAACTTCACCAAAAACAAACTGGATGACAGGATCAAATGGCTGAATGGTCATACAGATGAGTATCTAAGGATCCTGAATGAAATGGACAAGCAGGAAGAAACAGACGTGATTTCAGGAGAACTGACAAGAGAAAGTCTTGAAGCCAAGTTAAAAGAAGCACAGGAGAGACTTGCCAGATACGAAGGTTATCAGAAGCTGATGGAAGAAACCGGGGTATCCCAGCTTTCGATCACAGATGCGGATGCAAAACTCATGAAAAATAAAAATGGGTTTACAGTAGCATATAACCCACAGACGGCGGTAGATTCTGAAACACATCTGATCCGAGATTTTCAGATGACCAATCAGGTAACCGACCATGGATTGCTGGAAAGTACGATGCAGGGGATAAAGAGCTCTGAACCGGAAAAGATCATAGAAGTAGTAGCAGATAAAGGTTATGAAGCTGTGGAAGATATGGTGGAGTGTCTGGAGAACGGTATTATCCCACATGTCATAACAGATGATGGAAAAGACGGTTATGACATAGAAATCCCTTATGAAGAGGCAGAAACGGATACTGCCAGCACAGAGCCAGAAGAACTGAAGAAAGCACTGCATGCAGGTAAGATACCGGAAGTTTATGCAGAAGTGATACAGGATATGAAGGTAGAAACAGTCCGTCGTAAAGTGGTGGATGAAAAACGGGAAAACAGCAGTGTCTATGGAAGTCCTGAGGAAATGCAGGAAAAAGCAAAAGAAGGTTATTTTGTCAGAGATCCTGAGAGAAACCTGGTATACTGTCCGGCTGGGGAAATCCTGAGACAGAAGAGCATAAAGAAAAACGGGAATATCCGCTATGCCAATAAAAATGCGTGTAAACATTGCCCGAACCGCAATAAGTGTTACAAGGGAAAAGGCGAATGGAAAGAGATCGACTTTACCAAAGATCAGCTGGTAAAACCATGTAAGGGCTGGCTGGAAGCCGAAGGAAAGAAGCCGGAGGAAACGAAAACGGGTGAAAAATGGCATTATGAAAAAAGAAAGGTTGTGAAGTTTTTCCTGAAACCGGATAAAGAAAAGATGAGCCGGAGGATGTGCCTGTCGGAGCATCCGTTTGGAACAATAAAACGAGCAATGGGAGCCACTTATTTTCTTTTAAGGGGAATACGGAAAGTGGCTGGAGAGTTTGCGCTCTTTTGTCTGGGTTATAACCTGGAACGGGCGAAGAATCTCCTTGGATTTCAAAAAATGATGGAATTGATGGAACAGGCATAAGCCTCTTTCTTCATCCTGTGTATTTTATTCAGTTTTCAATGTCACAGATGAAGGAAAGGGGCTAAATTTATGCCTAAAAATAAGGTTTTCGGACAGGCTGGGGGGGATATGGAATTGCTGTCCGCAATCCTATTTATCTGAAAGATGAAAACGGACAGGAATATTTTTGGGGATTTACCATTGTTATCCTTCGTGTTCCGGATATTTTTTCAGATGCAACAAGTGCACTTTCGAAGTTTGGATATGAATATAGTCTTTCAAAAATGGATAATCCATGGAGTGATCATTATAAAGTTGTTTATCAGTCAGATCGTCAATTAACGAATCCGGTTTCTTATGACTTTATGATAGGAGAGGAGAACTGGAAGTTTGAAGTAACGCCTGAAAATGGCTGGGAAAACAATACATTAATAGCAGTAATCAGTGTTTTCTTTATTGCGATTACCTTGCTTTTGGCAGTTCTTACCCGGGTATGGCTGGTATCAAAAGAAAATAAAAACAAATTTCAAATACTGGCGCACACAGATTCTCTTACAGGTATTTACAACCGCTATGGATTCGATGAACTGGCAGAACAGATGATTACTAAAAATCCGGAAGCAAAATTTGTGGCTGTACTCCTTGATATTGATGATTTTAAGTTTGTTAATGATATCTATGGGCATGTCTATGGAGACAATGCATTAAAGAGTCTGGCAGACAGTATGAAAGCTTTTTTTCCGTCTGGTGCGTTATTAGGAAGAAACGGCGGCGATGAGTTCGTTATTCTTTTAAAAGATTATTCCTACGATGATGTAAAAGAGAAGCTACAGCAATTCACTATAGCTCCAAAGACATTTTCATACAAGGGAAAAGAACATCAATTTTCTATTTCTCTTGGATATGCGGAATATCCGACATTTGCGTCTAATCGTTCACAGCTTATGCGCTGTGCAGATGCAGCCCTTTACGAAATAAAACTTCATGGGAAAAATGGCTGTATGGCTTATAAGGAAGGGCTTGAATTAAGGGCTCGTAAACAACTTGGATTTGCATTCAAGGATATCTCCGAGAACCTTCCAGGAGCATTTATCATATACAGAGCAGACAAAGAAGATGACGAACTCTTTTATGCAAATCAGGAGTTTCTTCATATGGCCGGGTATAAAGATATGGATGAACTATTCAGACTTACAAAGAAAAGTTTCCGCAACCTGATACGCGAAGATGAGCAGAAGAAGATAGAAGCAAGCATTTGGGAACAGATTGATAATGGCAATGAAAATGATTATATCCACTTTCATTTACGAAGAGCGGATGAATCGTATCTGCCTGTGCTTGACCATGGGAGAATTGTTGAGAGCCAGCAATATGGCAAAGTATTTTATGTATTGTTCATGGACTGGGAGGATATGAATAGTCATTACAGTGAAAAATTTTCCAGATAATCAAAGGAAATATTGTAAAAAATATTGTTGTAAATAGAAAAATCCTGCTCATATTCATATATTGAACAGGATTTTTCTATTACGCTGTTAAATATTCCGTTTTACTGGAAGTTGACTTGCCTATTTTCTTAAAATCTCATGTGGAGCTTCTATTTCATTTGCCAAGGTATGTTCTGTTAATTCTGACATCATTTTTAACTTTTTATTAATCAACGGTCGCATACAGTTAGGAACATGTTCCTGATGCGCTCTGTGGATCGCTACACATTCCTTACAGTTTCCATGGTAGCGACAGGCTTTCAGGCAAGGACAGTGGTCTTTGTCTTTGTATTCCTGACGAAATTCCGCTGCAAATTCTTCTTGCAGTCTCAGGCCCTCGGCACGGTTTCCCTTATGAAATTCTGCCATTGCATCCAGTTCTTTTTGGTTTCCTTCAATCTTCATGTTAGTGTTTGCCTCCATTTTAATTCAATTATTACTCGGATTCTGACAAGTCCATGTTTTTCCAGCCATACCGGACAATGGATATAATCATAGATTTTTCATAATGTCTTTTTGATTTTGTTAAAATTAGCTCCAGAAATCTGTTTTTTGACTAAGACCGATGTCTGCACTTTTAAAAACCGGGTTGATTCCTTGTTTTAACTGCACTTCATAATCTTGGATCGCTTTAACTGCAATTCCTGATAAAATCAGAATAACCGGAATGTTAATGAGCGCCATAACACCCATCAGTACATCGGAAAGATCCCACAAAAGAGACATTTCCATTCCTGCTCCCAGAAAAATTGCAAGTGCTGATACCAGTCTGAAGCCTTTCATAAAAGCTTTTCCAGGCTGCTTTTTGTGAATGTAGATTAAAAGATTGTCACAATAGAAACAGTTTCCGAGCAGAGTTGTAAATGCAAAAAATACCATTGCAACTGTAATAAAGACCGGCCCGAAAGAACCAAGTGATTCCTGAAGTGATGCCTGCACCCATGGTGCTCCCTGCAATTCTTTTGCCGGATCGATTCCGGATGACATACACATCATAGCTGTTGCTGTACAAAGCAGCAAGGTATCAATAAATACGGATAACATCTGTACCAGCCCCTGTTTTACCGGATGGCTGACATTTGCCGCAGCTGATGCATTCGGAGCCGAACCGATACCTGCCTCATTGGAATAGAGACCCCGGCGGATTCCCTGCATCATGGTCGAACCGGAAAATGCTCCGAAAATTGCTTTAAAATCAAATGCTTCTTCAAAAATGCACACAAACATTGCAGGCACATTCTGAATATTGATAATTACTACCAAAAGTGAAATCCCAATATACGCAATCCCCATTACCGGTACAACCATTGACGTTACTTTTACGATACGTGATCCGCCGCCAAGCAGACACCAACCTGTCAGCACTGCCAAAATTCCACCGATGATCCAGGGACTTATCTTTGCTTCATAAAAGGAAAATACTGAAAATGTAGACTGCAGATTATAAGATGCCAGCATATTAAATCCAAATGCGTAGGTTAAAATCATTGCAACGCAGAAAACAATTGCCAGTGGGCGACAATGAAGTGCCGCTTCAATATAGTAAGCCGGTCCTCCATAACAGCTTCCGTCTTCCCCTTTTTTCTTATAAATCTGTGCCAATGTACTCTCGATCAGAGCAGATGCACTTCCGATGATCGCAATCACCCACATCCAGAATACAGAACCAAATCCTCCTATACAAATCGCCGATGAAACTCCGACAATATTTCCCGTTCCCACACGGGATGCTGTTGAAACCATAAGTGCCTGAAAAGAGGAAATTGCCTTTTTATCCTCCGGCTTTTCCATTACGGATCCACAAGCTCTCTTAAATAATCTTATCTGCGGAAATCTTGTGCGGACTGTAAAATACACTCCCGCACCAATCAGTATAATGACCAGCAGCTTGCTGTACATAAAAGAACTGATTGTACTAATAATCGTTTGAAACATACCTTCTTCCCTTTCTATATTTTTGTCAATATATTAAAGGAAAGAAGGTGGATTTGCAAGCTTTTTTACATTTTCCTCTCCATAGAAGGAGTCTGCTCAAACTGACGGAAATTGATTCTGGCATTGCGAATACCAAGATCGGAAAAATAATATTTCTTAGGTGTTTCAATATATGCTATCCTAGTTTTTGTGCATCTGCACATTTTTTAGTAATGATATTCCATCATAAAACAATATACGTTTCAATATTCATTCCTATTTTATGTGTATATGCATATTTTTATGTAATGCACTAATATAAATATGAGGCTGGCTACACTCTTAAGCCCCTGTGGAATCAATAACGCCGGTACTGGATATCACGGCGTTATTGATTGTAAGTATCTTATTTTCTAATCATAGCATACACTCTATGATTACTGGAACTTTATTTCATTTTTAATTCAGCAAACTTGAAGTTATCACTTTTTCATCTTAGGAGCAATAAGCAGCACCACTGTCACAAGAAAATATACAGCATACAGTAATCAAGTAATTGTATTGCTCCAAGGGAAATTCTTTTCTGGATGATTCAATGCAAACATTATAAATACAATAGCTACAATCAACATTATCACACCGATATCCTTGAATATACTCTTTTCATGAAAAGTCCCTCCTTGTCAAACCGGATGTTATCGACTTAGTTGGTATCCAAGATTATATGCATTTTGCAAATCCATAGGAAATAATTCATCGTGCGTTTTCTTTTTTACGTTCTCATCAAAACTACTCATATTGAATTTTGAATAGTCAGATACCTGGAGAGTATTGTAACATGGATACAAAACAACATCTCCGTTTAATCTTTTAAATTTATCCATATAATGTTCGAATTCTTTTTTGTACATTTTATCGTAAAATTCCTGTGTTGCATTCATTGTAACAAACATTCCAACATTCACTTTACCTTTAAAGTAATTGCTGTAATCATCGTATGAAAGCATAGAAAAAGTAATCTTTCCATAAAGGCAAAATACCGGCTTGTCGGTCTTCCAAAATAAATCGGAGTACCGATAAAAAGTGCATCTGCCGAAAAGACTTTGTCAATTATAGGGGAAAGTTCATCTTCCCAATAGCAATGGCACCGCTCTACATCTTTTCTCTTGCAGAGCAGACAACTCCTGCAGCCTGTAAAGTTCAAATCATATAAATCGATATATTCTACTTCTGCACCAGCAGACTCTGCTCCCTTGGCTGTAGATTTCAAAAGCTGTGCTGTATTCCAATTTTTCTTGGGCTTGCATTAAAAATAATAGTCTTCATAGTCACTACCTCCACAAGTTCCGATTTCTATTTTTGTTTCCATAGCATGGTGTACTCTTTTTCACCAGTAGCTTCATCCAAACCTTCACATTGAATAATGAATCCTTCTCTTTGGTAAAAAGAAATTGCTCTGGCATTCTTCTGGTATACATTTAATCGTAAGCTAACTTTTTTATCCTTAATATAGTCCAATAAAAGTTTACCTATGCCACATGACTGCATTTCATCAGAGACAAAAATACCTTCGATATATTCATCATTTAGTCCTACAAATCCTTGTATCATTTTATCCACTTCAAACACATAGACTTCGGATTGTGACATCATTTCTTTCACTAATTCATAATTACTTTTCCAGTATTGATTGGAAATAAAATAATGTGCTTTCAGATTTGTCTTTAACCATATGTCAGCGACTCTATCGATATCTCTGTTCAGCAGCTTTCTAATCATAACAAATATTCTCCACAACAACATCCTTTATGCTTTTCTCTTTTATCTATTCTATCACAAGCTTACCATTAATCATCGATTTTTTGATATTTTTTCTTTTCCCCCACTGTAAAACAGCCTCTGAGCGTTTCGTTATATAGAGAGATACAAATAAGAGCAAGATCCACCCATGTTTAACAGTATTGCCGTTTGGCATCCTGTTCTCCTATGGAATTTATCTTGATGTGGATCTCCCCATACCCTCTCAATAATAGACGTTTCACTCGTCTGTTGGTTCCACCTGAAGGTGTTCATAGCACTATTTCTAATATCGGAAGGGACAGTCGATATTGAAATACGTGGACTCCCGGTGGGAGAAATAGTCTCAGCGGAAGGATCCTTTGGCCATTCTCTACGTCAGATCTCACCTGCGACTGGTTGTAAATCTCCAGACAAATGTGAAAGCAATGCAGAGCCCGGCGTATGCTCATTGGGTAAAACTTTCTAACCTGCAGCAAATACTTTTCAATGCTTTCCTGCAGAAGAAACATTTCCTTATCATCTTTCACCTGAAACGGATGCTCCTTGAATGGACGGAGACGCTCAATCTCAATTTCAATTTCCATGATTCTTTCTTCGTTTTCTTCTGATTGTCTGTTTGGCTCAGTCATCTTGACTCCTTTCCTCCAGGATTCAGGAACTAAAAAATGCCTGCCTGGAACTTTTATAAATAGTAAAGTTCCAAACAGACATTGCTGTTTGACCATTAGCTGTAGCTAATAGAATTGAATACTGTTTCAGCTAATTCATGTTTGCAAACCGGTAATTTTGATTAGCTGTCAGCTAACAAAAATCGGATTGCGTTAGCTGGAAATTGATCATTTTGAATGGAATTTTGTGTCACGAACGTGATTTGAAAATAACAAAAGCGTTCGTTGTCAGCTAATCCAGCTAACATTTTCGAACGCTTTGAAGCCCGTCGCCAAGAGGATTTGAACCTCCGACCCCTCGCTTAGGAGAGCTCCAA